>Ga0137461_1000039_pt1 | contig 25013 bp, 21 predicted proteins | sample EasRivERMGT746_2_FD_104650 | JGI IMG/M metagenome (GOLD analysis project Ga0137461, IMG submission 104650) | Soil microbial communities from meander-bound floodplain in the East River, Colorado, USA - East River MetaG ERMGT746_2 | ecosystem: Environmental > Terrestrial > Soil > Floodplain ... | reverse complement strand
AGATGTTCTGGATAAAGAGGAATTTGAAAAAATGATTAAAGAATATATTGATGCTTATTATCTGAAAATGTTTGAAGATATGCGTGAAGAGTCAAAAAAAACATTTTATATTGCGATAGCCGGCGCCGCATTAGCATTTATAGCTTTCATTATAGCCTTAATATTTTAAACATTCCTTTCTAAAAATTCCATTTTCACGGAAATAATTTTTCATTTTTAGATCACGCACTTTTCTGTTAAAATTCTAATCGCTCCTTCTAATTAAAATTGCAATAACTATAAGAATTAAAAATATCGGCCAGATTGCACCAAGCACAGGAATAACCGATTGAAATAATTTGAGAATACCGGATGGATTTTGAATGTAAATAATAACCACCCCGATTATAGCTGTGATAACAGAAATTATTAGAAATAACTTTCGTGAGCTATCAGATAAATAAACCATAAACAGGCTTATTCCAAAAATAATCATCAGCAAAGGAATGATAATCTTTTCTTGTGCAATTAATTCGAAGCTGCTAAAAACAAGCATAGCTATTCCGGTTAAAAAAATCCCGCTTCCGACAAAAACCATTAATTTCTTTTCTGTTTTAAAAGCTGGATAAACCAGACTTATACCCAGAATTATAATTGCATAACTCAGAACGTCTTCCACCCGGATATCAATTAAACCAAATAAACTTAATAAAACCGAGACTATTAAAAATCCGAGGACTAATGCTGCGATAGCTTTGTTTATCACAAAATTCTTTGCCCCATACTTGATGCAACTAAATCGGTTGTAAAAACTGCGCTTTTATTTTTCTCATCCAGAATAGGATTGACCTCTGCTATATCAAGTGATGACATACAACCACATTCTGCAATTGTTTCCATTAATAGATGAGCTTCACGGTAACTTAAACCGCCAGGTACCGGCGTGCCAACTCCAGGTGCAACTGAAGGATCAACACTATCAACATCAAAACTTACATGGATATGATCAATTTTTTCCCTGAACTGTTTTAGAACTTTAACTACAATCCGGTGAATTCCTGTTTTATCTATTTCCGGCATATCGTAAACGGGCAGCTTTAATTTTTTGATAATTTCTTTTTCCTTTTCATCAACACTTCTAAGAGCTATAATACTGCAATTTTCAGGGGATAACTTAGGAGCAAAGTTAAGAACATTAGTAAGCTCACTATTTCCTATACCCATTGAAACAGCAAGAGGCATACCATGAATATTTCCCGAAGGAGAAGATTCATCAGTATTCATATCTGCATGGGCATCAATCCAGATAACTCCAAGTGTCTTTCCATTCTTCCTGCAGAAAGAAGAAATTCCTGCCAATGTTCCGATAGCCATTGAATGATCTCCGCCGATACATAACGGGAAGTCACCCTTCTCAAGAACCGATTCAACTTTTGCTGCAAGCAGTTTCGAAGTTTTTAATATTTCATCTATGTATTTGAGCCGTGGGTTGGAAATTTTTTGTTTTTCCATAATTTGGATTGGAATATCGCCAAGATCAGTAACTTTATAGCCAAGCTTTTCAAGTTTAGCCTGCAATTCAGCGATCCTCAATGCAGATGGGCCCATATCAACACCACGGCGGTCTGCACCAAGATCCATGGGAAATCCAATAATTGAAATATTTTCTTTCGCGGTTTTCTTCATTGATAGAATCTATACTAATGATAACTTATTGCGTAAATCAAGTTAGTGAGAATCAAAGTAAGATTCCATAAGACATATTGAAAGCAAACATAATAATTCATTAATCAGTATATTTTAAAGTGATTTTTTTTGGTTCAATAAATTCTTTTTTAAATTGTGATTAAACAGATGCTGCCCCGTGAAGAACCCCTGATTTCGGTTGGAATTTTAACAGAGAGCAAAATAGTATTTGAATTTTATGGAGAGTTCCGCGCTGCCGGTTTGAAAGATTCTTTTAGCGGTGTTTATACAGCAGAACTAGTCAACGATAATATTATTTGCAGAAATTTGAAAAGCAGGATCCAGGTTCCTGAGGAAATTTTGTTTGAACCTGCAGATCCGTTGTCTGAATCTTTTGTTATAAGAGATGTTGTAATCGGTCTTAAATTCCACTGGGAGAGAAAAGAAAAATTAAGATTTAATTATTCTCTGAAGATTATTAAAGACGGGAACAAGCTTATTGCAATCAACACAATCCCTCTCGAGCAATATCTTGCAAGTGTTATTTCTTCTGAAATGAGTGCCAAGTGTTCACTCGAAATGCTGAAAGCACAGGCTGTTGTTGCAAGGAGCTGGATCCTTTCGCAAATGGAGAAATCCAAAGAAATAAAAAAATCTGACGCCAGATATAATTCCGAAGTTGATTTAAAAAGAGAAATCATTAAATGGTACGACCGTGAAGATCATAAATTATTTGATGTGTGTGCCGATGATCATTGCCAGAGATTTCAGGGTGTAACCAAAATAACTTCTGAAGCAGCAAGAAGAGCAGTTAAGCAAACATTAGGAATTGTGCTTACCAGCGATGGAAATATTTGTGATACCCGCTATGCAAAATGCTGCGGCGGTATTTCGGAAGGTTTTGAAAATGTCTGGGAGCCTGTCAAGTACAATTATATGTCTTCCGTGATAGATTATAAATTCGAACCAGAAAACTTCAAACTTGATTTTTCTGTTGAAGAGAATGCACGTAAATGGATACTTGGCAGTCCTCCGGCGTTTTGCAATACTAGCGATAAAAAAATTCTTCAGCAGATACTTATTGATTACGACAGGGAGACAAAAGATTTTTTCAGATGGCAAATTAAATACAAGCAGAAAGAATTAGCCGATCTTATCAAAGAAAAAAGCGGAATTGACTTCGGTGATATTATTGATCTCATACCGGTTGAAAGAGGATCATCAGCAAGATTGATAAAACTGAAAATTATTGGAACCAAATATACGATTACAATTGGCAAGGAATTAGAAATAAGGAGATTATTATCCAGCACACATCTCTATAGTTCAGCAATTATATTCCAAAAGATTGGTAAAGAAATCCCGGATGAATTTATTATTTATGGTGCCGGATGGGGACACGGCGTTGGTCTCTGCCAGATTGGTGCAGCTGTGATGGCGGAGAAAGGATATATGTTTGATGAAATAGTTTCGCACTATTTTTCAAATACCAGGTTAACACGGACATATTGATAGGTATAGGATGAAAATTCTTTACTCCTGCTTTTCCAGGAGCTGGGGCGGAATGGAAATGGTAACGCTCACGACAATCAAAAAAGTTCTCAACAGGGATATCACAGTTGAATTCGCGTGCATTGCCGATTCCAGGCTCCACATCGAGGCAAACAATCTCGGGATTATAATTCATCCTTTAAATGCCGGCGGGTATTTTCATCCATTCACAATAGTCAGAACAGCCCTGTTAATCAGGCGGGGGAATTATGATCTCATTCACACTCACGCTTCCAAAGATTTATGGCTGATTGTACCGGCACTTTTCTGGTCGTTATCTAAAATTCCGCTTTTCTTAACAAAACATGTCGGGTCATTCATAATAAAGAAAGATTTTCTTCACAGGAAATTGTATAACCGTATCACAAAAATTTTCGCGATAAGTTATGTGATAAAAAATAATTTGCTGAATACATGCCCGGTTTCAGAGGATAAAATATTAATACTACACAATGGCGTTGATTTGGTTCAATTTGATCCGGAAAAAACAGACCGTAATAAAATAAGTTGTGAATTTGGAATTAAAGATGGTGAGATTGTTATCGGGATGCTGGCGAGATTCACAATTGGTAAAGGTCACGAGGAATTTCTGTGGGCAGCAAAAGAATTGAATAAACATTATCATAATCTGAAATTCCTGATTGTCGGTGAAGCTTCACATGGCGAGAACGATTATGCTGAAGGAATAAAGAAACTTGCAAAAGAATATAATCTTGAAAATGTCATCTTTGCCGGATTCAGAAGCGATATTCCTGATGTGCTTTCAGCAATGGATATTTTTGTGTTTCCATCACACTCAGAAGCATTTGGTATTGCTTTGGTTGAGGCAATGGCAATGGCAAAACCATCAGTTTGCGCTGATGCCAATGGTATTCTTGATATAGCTGTTGATAATGAAACTTCTTTGCTTTTTGAAAATAAGAACGGTGAAGATCTGTTTAAAAAAATATCTGTTCTGATTGAATCAACTGAAAAAAGAGAACGGTTTGGAAAAGCTGCAAGGCAAAGAGCTATTAAGTTATTTGATATTGAGTTGTTAACAGATAAAGTTGTTGAAATTTATCGCCTGGAAACAGACAAGACTCTGCATATTTAAATATTCATTTTAAATGGAAAAAAATTAAATTGAAACTAAAAGCAATAACAGCATTTGTCCCTCATTTCAAAAGCGAAAATGCTTTAAAAAATATTGACACTTTTAGCAATTCGGAATTGGTTGATAAGGTTTATTTGATAACCGATAAAATAATCAAACCGTCAGAAAAATTTAATGTGCTGAACTCAAAATATCCTTTCAGTTCTGAAGCAATGGAAATGATACTTCACAACGCTGCTTCGGAATTCATTTTATTAGTGATTTCAGAATCAGTTGTTCGTATCAATGACAATTCTTTGAAAAGAATGATGCTGGTTGCAGAACAAAACAATTCAGGGTGGGTTTACTCAGATTTTTATTTAAACGTCAATGGAGTAATTACAAATTATCCGCTTATAGATTATCAGTCAGGCAGCATCAGGGATGATTTTAATTTTGGACACATCATCCTGATTAAAACATCTGTATTCGAATCTGCAGTGAAAAGTAATCCCGGAAATGCTAAATATAATTTTGCCGGCATGTATGGATTAAGACTTGCAATTTCCCGCGAATCTTTTTTAACTAGAATTCCGGAACCTCTTTATACGGCAGAAATATATGAAACTGAAAACGTAAAAATGAAAATGTTTGAATATCTCAATCCGCAATACAGGAAACTTCAATTAGAAATGGAGGCGGCTGCTGCAGATCATTTAAAGCATGTCTCAGCATTTTTGCAGCCGAGAAATAATACCGTAAACTTTAATGAACATTTTTTTGAGTATGAAGCCACTGTCGTGATTCCTGTAAAGAACCGGGCCGGAACAATTAAGGAAGCGATTGAATCTGCACTGCATCAGCATACTGATTTTAAGTTTAATATAATTGTGGTTGATAACCATTCAAATGACGGTACAACTGAAATATTAAAAACCATTTCTTCAAAAAATAAAAATGTATTTCATCTGATTCCGCAAAGAACAAATCTCCAAATCGGAGGATGCTGGAATGAAGCAATAAATCATTCACTATGCGGAAGATTTGTTGTTCAGCTTGATAGTGATGATAAATATTCTGATGAAAAAACTTTGCAAAAAATTATTGACAAATTTTATAAAGAAAAATGCGCAATGGTAATCGGAAGCTACAAACTCACCGATTTTAAATTAAATGAAATTCCGCCCGGCATAATTGATCATAAAGAATGGACAGATGAAAACGGACATAACAACGCTTTAAGAGTAAACGGACTTGGTGCGCCGCGGGCTTTCTTCACACCTGTTGTGAGACAAATCCAATTCCCTGATGTAAGTTATGGTGAAGATTATGCAATGGGCCTTGCTGTTTGCAGAAGTTACAGAATCGGTAGAATATTTGAACCGGTTTACATCTGCAGAAGATGGGAAGGAAACACAGACTCATCTATAACTATTGAGAAACAAAATGCGAACAACTTTTATAAAGATTCTATCAGGACTCTTGAAATACTTGAAAGACAAAAACTAAATCAAAAATCGAATTAGATTACACAATTGCAAAATCCGAAAATTTTTACAAACCAGGAAATCGAATCATCAATAAGGCAAAGAGACTACGGCTCTGCTCTAAAACTTCTGTTTACTGAACAGCTTAAAAGCTGGCAGCAATTATCATCAGCTTACACTGCGTTGACAAATATTAAAACCAAATCATTCAGGATAAATAATTTTAAAGTAAAAGTGCAGTTTAATCCAAACAGGTTTACATCCACGTCTGCAAAAACTGATTCTGAAAGTATAAAAGCCCGTGAATGTTTTCTTTGTATTAAAAATCTGCCGGCAGAGCAGCTGGGAATAAACTACCAAGATAAATTTATTTTTCTCTGCAATCCATTTCCAATTTTCCCCGAACATTTTACTATATCCTCCTTCCTGCACCAGCAGCAGCAGTTAAAAAAGAATTTCGAAGCCGTCCTTAGTTTGACAAAAGATGTATCGGCACACTATTCAGTGATTTACAATGGTCCTCTTTGTGGTGCCTCCGCTCCAGATCATCTTCACTTCCAGGCAGGCAGCAAAAAATTTTTACCGGTAGAGGATGACATCCAGCGGTTAAAAAATGAATCTGGAAAAATAATTTATGAGGATGGATTATTGATCTTCTCTGCTATTGATGATGAAACCAGGAAAATAATTTTGTTTGAATCATCAGATGAAAAAATTTTATCGGATAGCTTTAATAAATTTTATGATGTGTACAAATCATTCAACAATAACGAAGACGAACCCTTGTTCAATCTTGTAAGTTTTTATGATGAGGCTGGCTGGACAATAATAATTTTTCTTCGAAGCGGGCACAGACCGGAAAGGTATTTCAGAGAGGATGATCAGAAATTATTAGTTAGTCCTGCTGCCATTGATTTAGGTGGAGTGTTGATCACTCCAAGAGAAAAAGATTTTGATAAAATGAATTCATATATCATCAGTGAAATATTTAAAGAAGTATCTTTATCTGAAGAAACATTTCAACTGCTAATAGAAAAGCTAAAAAAAGAATTTATTTAATTTATCATCTGATCATGCAACAATGCAACCATGCAATCATGCATCCATGCAAAAGATCAATCATTGCGTATTTAGAAGTCCTGAAGGCGTTTGAGGAGTTGAAAGCAGTTCCTTGAATAATTCCCATCTTCTCTTTAAATCATCTGGTGTTCCGCCATTCTTTATTATGTAAGCCTCGACATTATCTTTGCCGACGTTATAATTAACAATGTACGCACGGTATCTTTCAATAAACTGGATTTTCTTTTCGATTCGTTCCCTTGTGCTTAGTGTGTAGCTGACCAGGTAATTAATTGTCTGTTCTCTATTCCAATTGCCGTCGAGATAATTTTTAGCTGCGTGTATATCTGCGTAATCAAGCTTGTCGGTTAGTTCCAGGACTTTATAATAAAGATCAGCATCAGCAGGATTTAATCCTGCCAGAGGAAATAAAACTTCTTTCTCAAATTTTATTTTAGAGTTTCCCGGGAAAATCATTTCAATACCATAAATAGCTGTTCCTTCAGCAAGGAAAGAAAGCGGACTGAAGAGCGGGTAAACGGAAAATTCAACCCAGCCATTATCAACAGTTAAATTTTTTTCGAGCAATGAATTAAAAACATGATGACCGGGATAACCTTCGTGTGCAGCAATACCAATAGCACTTTCAATATGAATTGGTCTTTCGATGTTAACCTGGATAACGCTGAAATTATTTCCCTTGTACCAGTTATAAGCTCCCCATGGCTGATCTTTCACATACTCCACAATAAAGCTTTCATTCTCAGGTAACTCCAGATGCGCCTGGGTTCTTTTTCTGCATTCCGAAATTGCAGTATTGAAAACTGTATCAAGCTTATCAACAGGTATTATAAATTTCTTTCTTAAATTATTCATTCTTTCCGGGAGATTTCCTTTGCCGGGAAGAATTTTATTTAACTCCTTTAATATTTCAATGAAATATTCATCCGGAAAATCCGGAACTTCAGTATCAAATAATGTTTTTGCTTCCTGTTCAAAAGAAAATTTACCTCCGGCTAACATATATAACTTGCCCTTAACCGAAAGAAGATGTTTATACAAAAAACGGTATCGTTTCTTCTCTATATCAGTTGCTTCATACTTGCTCAATTTATCAAGCTCGTCAAGCAGATTATCAGCAGTGTTTTGTAAATCAGCTAACAAGGATGAGTCAATATCTTTTGAAGATTCTTTTGGTTTCCATTCTTCAGGACCATAATAAGCATCAACATAATCGGGATCATACAGCCCAACCTGAAGTACAAGCCTTACATAGCCTTCAGCAACTTTATTCAAGTTCAATTCCAATTCACTTTTTGATGATGCTTCACGCTTTTCATTGCAGGAAAGAAGCAGTAAAAAAATAATTAACACAAAAAGATATTTTGCAATTAACATTGGTAGTTTTCCACATTGTAAAGATGTTATTGAAGCTTGAATATTTTATAACCGATAGGAGATATAGTTACGATTAGTTTTGAGTCAGACAACTTTATTTCGGTATTATCCAATAAATTCATTGCGTTGGTTGAATTATAAAACTGTGGAATATCAATCTCCAGATTTTGTTCCTTTTCACTTTTATTAATAATCACCAGTATTCTTTCATTCATATCCGAGCGAATGTAGGAATAGCAATTTTTATCAGCCAGCAATGTATAGAAATCACCATAACGTAAAGAAGTATGTTCTTTTCTCAGGTGAACAATTTTGCTGATGTCCTTTAAAGTTTCTTTTTCAAAATCATTTACCTTTTCACCGAATCTCATCATGCGCCTGTTATCGGGATCAGCAGCACCGGTCATCCCGATTTCATCACCATAATAGATAACAGGAATACCAGGGATAGTTAATAAATATGCAAGATGTATTTTCAGCATTTCATAACTTGATGGATGTTCTACTTCGGGCGGTTTCTTCCATCCGGTTTCAATTGCTTTGCCGTCATTAATTTCAAGATCGCCATCTGCCATAGCCATATATCTTATTTTGTCATGACTATCTAAAAGATTTCCCATCAAATGGTTTACTCCATAAACCTGGAATGTCTTTTGCATTTGAAGATCAAGCAGTTCGAAAGAATTTTCCTTCTGAAGAAATACCGGAAGTGCCGTATCAAAAAGATTAAAATTGAATTGAGCAGTTAGCTGCCCGTTGTTAACATAAGAACTGATCAGATCATATCCGCCGAAAGTTTCGCCGATCTGGTAAACTTTTATTCCTTCAGGAATTTCAATTCTCTCTTTGATTTTTTTTGTAAGCAGCCGCCAGAATTCATTTGGAACATGTTTAACAGCATCGTGCCTGAAACCATCTGCACCTGTTTCCTGCAGCCACCAGACAGCGTTGTCAGTCATTAATTCCAAAGCTTCACTTGAACCTAAATAATCGAAGGAAGGCATATAAGGCTCAAACCAGGTTGTAAGCCTGTACTCATCCCACAATCGTAAATTTTTTCTGCCGCCGGGCAGATCCATTACACCAAACCAATCCCGATGTTCTGTCCATAACGGATTATCTATATGAATATGGTGTGCAACAAAATCAAGCAAGACTTTTATCCCGCGTTCGTGTGCATTGTTAACCAGCTCCTTTGCCAGATTCAAATTGCCGAATCGTTCTTCAACATCCTGAAGAGAAGCTGGCCAATATCCATGATAGCCTGTAAAGTAACGATGAGGACGCGGATATTCACGGTAAGCTTTATCAGTATTATCAACTATCGGTGAAATCCAGATTGTATTTATTCCGAGAGAATCGAAATAACCCTCATTAAGTTTATCAATTACTCCTTGCAAGTCTCCGCCCTGGTAATTTGCCTGAATAAAAAGTGAATCGTGTTCAACAGGAATTGAATTACTTTTATCACCATCATTAAAACGATCAATCATGATTGAATAAATAATTGCATCATTCCAATCTGAAAAAACTGCTCCCTGCGCTGGCTGTCCATCCTTTAGTTTAAGTGTTTGGAAATTGGTTGCCATTCCCTTTTTGTTAATTGCAATTCGTAGAGTTTTTATGCCACTTAATTCTTTATCCGGAATGCGAATGCTGATATTGTTTCCCTCAAGTGTAATATACTCCGCATCAAGTTGTGAATTATTCAGAAGAGTGATAACATTTTCGGGAGTGATCAATTCACGGGATACACTTTCATAGAAAAAATTATATTGAAAAAGCTCATCGCTTTTATTGTAATCCTTAACATGAAGATAATGTTTATCTGCCGGAGATTTTTCAATTATTCTGACTGAATTATAATCACCTAAACCGTTAGGCACTTTTACAGGGTTAGCAGTATCAACCACTTCAACACCATCGACATAAAACTTATATTCATATCTTCCGGGATCAAGAGGGACGAGAATTTCATAGATACCATTGCTATCTTTATCACTCATCGTAAGATCTTCCCTGTTCCAGCTATTGAACTGACCGAACAGATTCACCCGCTGAGGTGTACCTCCAGGCGTATATTTAAAATAATATTTTTTTCTTTTCTCAAGCCTGAAAGGAATCTGATAAACCTCATCTCCGAATTTGAAGCTCAATAAGTCTAACCCGGAAAATCCTTTTGCCGGAGTAATCTTCAGAACATCTGTTGTAGTATCAAATTCAACGGTTACATTTTTATTTGGAAGAAATTCAAGTTCATATTCAGAAGCATAAAACAAATCACCAATAAAAATTTCTTTCGATGTTCCTTCTTCAAGGATTATAGGTTGGATCAGGTCGGAAATTTCATAATGCTTCTTCGGTGAGCAGGAGATGAGAAATAATATTAATAAAACGAAAAGAGTATAAGAGTTTTTAAGCATTGTGACCGGTTAATAATGAAAAAAGTTAACAGCTAAAAATAAACTAAAAAAGCCCGTTAAAAAACGGGCTTGAATACGAACGAAGTAAAATCAATTTTACTTTTTAGGAAATACTGCATCCTGAGCTGGCTTGCCAACTTTGAACTTGAGAACTTTCTTTGCAGGTATAACCATTGTTTGTCCGGTTGCAGGATTTCTACCCATTCTCTGCTTGCGGTTAGCGACAGTGAGCTTGCCTAAGCCAGGAATAACAAAATCTCTTTTGGCTTCTTTATAAGAAAGTTTTACAAACTCATCCAAAAATTCGTTGGCAACTTTTTTTGTTGTGCCAACCTTTGTTGCGAGATGACCAGCAATCTGGTCTTTAGTCATAGCCATAAATCCACTCCTTATTAATGGTTAATAAATACGTTGTGAAAATAAATATAATTTAGATTAAACAAAATAAATTTTAAAAAATAAATCTCCAGAATGCCCATCAACAGGGGTGTGTAAGCAGGTCATCTTTTTGGCATTGATGGAGATCATTTATACTTGCTGCTTAGTCATTCATTAACTATTTTGAACAGCGTTTAAAGTAAAATTCTGTTACAGTTTGTATATGGTTAAACAATTAATAACATTACTATTTCTAACAAGTCCATATACTTTTTCGCAGCTAGGTGATTCCCTGCTTTCCGGCACACAAAATCCGCCGGTTGATTCGATAATAACCTCTATTCCTGATATTTTGCCCGGCCAGGATTCATTATCAACCCCTTTAATAACTGAAAAACCTGATACGATTTCACCCATCCAGGGACAGCCGCTCACAAGTACGAGCACCATAATTGAAAGACAAACATTTCTGTTTACAAACTATCGTTACACAGGTGATTTGCTTCGCTCATTTCCTCTTTATTTTATAAAAGACCAGGGATTTATCGGGCAGCCGAATGAATCATTTATTTATGGTATTGGGAATAACGGCGTAAGCTACCTCAGGGACGGGGTTTTATGGAATAACAGGTTCACCAACTCGCTTGATCTTAATCACATGCAAAGTGAGGATATTGACTCGATTGAAATTGTTCCATCTCCAAGGGGATTTCTTTACGGACCATACAACAACCCGGTAACAGTAAATTTTATTTCAAGAGATTTTGCCTCTCCTGAACCGTATTCACGTCTTAAATATTATGAGGGACCAAGCGGTGAGGCGATGATTGACGGACTGTTCAACGCAAATATTTTTAAAAGATGGAACATCGGTCTCCAGGTGACAAACAGGAAATTTGATTCAACATATACAAACAGCGAATTCAGCACGTGGCAGATAAATTCTAAGCTGAAGTATTTTTTATCCAACTCCGTCAACATTTCTGCATACTATGGATATGTTGATTCAAAAGTTGGTTTGAACGGCGGAGTTGATGTTGACAGCATTTCAAGAATTACCAGCGATATAAATTCAATTCTTTACGAGCCATTGCGTGCACCGGTAGTTTCTCCAAACCAGAAGCTTGAAACATTGCAACACAATTTTGTTTTAAGAACTCTGGCGAAACCGTTTGATAAATCTATACTTGATTTATCACTTTATTATAAATATGGTTTAGATGAGACCAGAAATTTTCAGGATAGTATAAATACTTTTAAAAGTTTGGAGAGCAAAGCACTCGGTGGTCTGTTTAATTACTTTCAAAGATTTGGAGTGGTTTCTTTCCAACTGTTTTCTTCTTATGAAAGCAATAACTTTTCTGATAAAGCCAATAATACCTATCAGGGTATATCTGTCTTTCAAAATGATGAAGCATATGACCATGACATTTTTAATTTAGGTGGAATATTCAGCTTGTATTTGCTAAGCGACAATTTACAGACATCATTATTTTATAAGTATAATAACTCATTATCAGATGGTTACCAATCAAATAGATCTGGACAGGGAATAGATATTAAATACGAATTATGGAATAAACTGAGTTTCTATCTTGGTGTTTCCAGGTATGAAAATTACGAATTGAACGATGCAGGTGCTTTTGAAGCAGGTGCAATGTTTAATTATAATAACCTGTTTATAGACTTTAAATATTTTGACAGTGATTATAATTTATTCAAACCGGAAATCTTTTCGGGTCCAAGCCCTGCGGTTGCAAGATCACTAACTAATATTAAAGGAATTGGGATAGGATTTAATTATAAATTATGGATGATATTATTAGAAACAAACTTCTCTTACTATGATTTAAACAATTCTATTAGCAGCAATCTTCCGGATTATCAATTTATTGGAGGACTATTAGTCAACGATTTATTCTTTGAAAATAATCTTGATCTTAAAGCTGGGTTTAAATTTTATTATATTGCGGAATTTTCTGCAGGTTATTATTTCTATGAGGGGGATATACGATCGGAAGGAGGCGTTGAACCCACCAATAAAATCGACTTCACTCTTGCCGGTGAAATTAAAAAGCTCGCCATCTTTTATTTCATCTGGGAAAATATACTTAATAAGCAGTACTACATTACTCCCTATTACCCCATGCCGGAAAGTAATTTAAGATTTGGTATAGCTTGGGAGTTGTTTAATTAATTCGAGTAAAGATATGCCAGATTTCTAAAATCGGGCATATCTGGGAAAATTTATAAGCTCAACATATCTTTAAACTTAATTGCTTGTCTGCGTGAGACTTCAACTTTGTGTCCGTCTTTCAGCTTAACAAGTAAACCGCCATTCAGCCATGGCTCTATGGAATCAATCCATTTTAAGTTTACAATATGTTTCCTGTTTGCACGGAAAAAAGTTTTGCTGTCCAGTCTTTCATCAAGATAATTTAATGTGCGAAGAATAAGAGGTTTATGATCTTCAAAGTATAACCGTACATAATTTCCTTCCGATTCTAACAACCTGACTTTTTCTAATCTGACAAACCAGCACCGCTCACCATCTTTAACAAATACCTGGTCGGATTCGGCTAAAATTTCTTTGTCTGAATCTGCTGCATTTTTCTTCCTGTCTTTCTCGATCAGCTTGTTAATTGTTTCTTCCAATCTTTTTGGCTCGATTGGTTTCAAAAGATAATCGAGTGCATTATATTCAAAAGCTTTTAAAGCATATTCATCATACGCAGTTGTAAATATGACTGTTGGTACACTGTCCAATTCTTCCAGCAAATCAAAACCTGATTTCCCCGGCATTTGAATATCCAGGAAAAGTAAATCGGGTTTCAGCTCGTTAATTTTATCTGCCGCATCGTCAGCGTTTACTGCTTCACCGACAACCTTAATATCTTTAAACGGGTTAAGCAGTCTTTTAAGCTCCGTGCGGGCTAATCTTTCGTCGTCAACAATTAATGCTTTCATTTGTTTGTACCTCCTAAGGGAATTTCTATTTTTGCAAGCACTTTATCTTCTCCCTCATTACGGATTGAGAATTGTGCTTTTTCTCCATAAAGTAAATTTAAACGGTGTCTGGTGTTATTTACTCCAAAGCCATTTGAATTTTTTAAATCATCTTCACTCAAATGTCCGCTGTTCCAAATCTCGATTTTAAGTTTTTGTCCGCCGGAAGCAGATTCAACAGTTGATTTTATGAGTATCTCCCCTCCTTTGGTTATTCTGGATATGCCATGCTTAATTCCGTTTTCTACGAGAGTTTGAATCATCATCGGCGGTATTTCAATTTTTGCTGAACCGGAATTAATGTTCAGAGTGTATTTCAATCTCTCTTCAAATCTGACTTTTTCAAGATCAAGATAGCTTTTAACAGTTTCGATTTCGTCTTCGAGCGGAACTTTTTCCATCCGTTCCATCTGAAGTGAGTAACGAAGAATGTTCGAAAGTTTTGTTAAAGCAGATTTAGCAGCTTCGGGATCTTCTTCAATTAAAGCCCTGATACTGTTCATCGCATTGAACATAAAATGCGGGTTGAGCTGTGACTTTAAAGTTTTCAATTCATAATCTTTAACAGCTGCTTCCCAGATCAGAGTTTCGATTTCCTTCTTTTTGTAATTTTCAAAGTAGTGAACTGAGAAATAAATCAATGACCAGAAAAGTGATATGCTGGTGAGATTCAATATTCCTGATACTGCTCGAGTAATTGTAATTTCACCCTCTTTAAGCGGAGCTCCAAAGTATCCTGCTGTAAATACAAATCCATAAGCGATTATGCCAAGTATAAAACTTGAAAGTAAAACACGGGGGATAATTTCTTTTAATGGAAGCTGCAGCCAGTTTCGTTTTTTTATTATTTTTCTAAGAAGGTGAGTGGACAAAATTCCAAAAATACCGAGCATAACCCAGATAAGAATTCTTACGACAGGAAGAGCTTCAATTGAGGCGATAATAATAATATTTATGAGGATGAAAATTGACCATCCTGAAACCTGGCTGATCCAGTAAATTTTTTTCCGGCTCATTTTTGCTTTAACTGCAGCCTCTGACTGCGCCTGAACATTTGGAAATTGAGGGACTATGCTAACTGATTTCATCAAATATAATCTTATTCGTTTACATGATAAAATAAGCCGGCAGTGATAACCGGCTCTTATTTTCAACTACAAAACTAATCAGTCAGATGATTGAAGATTGAAATTAAATTATCAGCGGAATTATAGCAGGATGAGTGGAATAAGGAACAACTAAATAATATGAAAACCCCGAAATAATTTTCGGGGTTTAATAAAATATTATCAGCTAATTAAAGCGAAAGTATATCATTATAAATAATAAAAGCCATTAACAGGAGAAGCAGTACAAACCCGGTATTTTGTATTGCAACTTTTACTTTTACAGGAATTTCTCTCCTTGCGATCGTTTCAATAATTATTATCACGAGATGTCCACCGTCTAAAACCGGAAACGGCATAATATTAATTATTGCCAAACTGAGACTTAAGATAGCCAGGAAGAAAAGAAAACTATCTATTCCAACATCGGCAGATTTAGCAGCAAGCTGTGCAATCTTAACCGGTCCGCCAAATGCTTTTTTAAATTCTACTTCACCAACAAAAACTTTTTTTGCAACACTGAATGTTAGATTTGTAATATTAGCGATATCTATACCCGCATAATAAAACGCTTCAAAAAAATCAAAAGTCTGGAAATTAGTTTTACCGGTATAAACTTCACCGATGGAAATTCCAATCATTCCATCGCTGCCCGGCACAACAGCTAACATTAATGTATCTTCACCTCGCTGCACAACCAACGGTAGTTCGCTGCCGGCATTACCGGAAATAATGTTAATAAGTTGTTTTGAACTGCTTAGCGGAGTATGATTTATTTCAAGGAAAATATCGCCAGCCGCAATACCGGCCGATTCTGCAGGAGAATCTTTTAACACATCCATTACCCGTGGTTTAACACCCTCAGGCACAAGGAATTCGCCGGAAGTTTCAAAGTCAGGTATTTTTGCTCTTGGTACAAATATTTCAGCGTTAACACCATCCCGGATAACAGTAACGTTAAGATCTTCACCCAAAGTGTTAACATAGAATTCAGATCGGAGCTGTTCCCAGTTCTCAACTTTTTTTAAATTGACGGCGAGTATCTTATCATCTGTTTTGAAGCCAAGCGAATCAGCAACGGAATTTTCTCCAACATAACCGATGGTTGTTGTTTCAGTAACAGGTTTGCCTTTAAAAAAGTTTGCACCCCAGAAAATAAAAACGGCAAGAAGTAAATTCATTAAAACACCTGCGGTGATAACAAAAACTTTCGGCCAAAATCCTTTTGAACGGAATTCATAAGGCTGAGGTTCTTTCTTTGCAAACTCGGTATCGAAACTTTCATCTACCATCCCGGCGATTTTAACGTAACCTCCAAGCGGGAGAAGCGAAAGCCTGTAGTCGGTTTTACCTTCACCATCAAAATCTTTTGGTAATTCGCCGAAGCTGAATCCTTTCTTTTTATTCCATCCGAACAGCCGTTTCCCGAATCCGATTGCAAAAACATCCACTCTCATACCGGAAAGTTTTGCTGCAGCGAAGTGCCCGAACTCATGTACAAAAACAAGTATTCCAATTGTAATAGCAAAATAAATTATATAATCCATTAAGTGTTTTTCTCCGTTCAGTTTATCCCATTTACTAATTCTCTGGTGATCCTATCACATTCAAAAATTGTTCCGAGATCAGGGGTTTTATTATTTTCAATTTTATCAAGTGCTTTGTTGATAAGCTTCGGAATATGTGAGAATTTTATCTTTTTATTTAAAAATTTATCTACAGCAACTTCGTTCGCAGCATTTAAAATACAAGGAGCAGTTCCGCCGGTATTTATTGCATCGAATGCTAATTTAAGACATTCAAATTTATCGAAATCAGGTTCAAAGAAACTTAATATTCCGATGGAAGGCAAACTGGTTCTTTCAAAATTATTTTGTCTTCTATGCGGAAAAGTTAATGCGTATTGAATCGGCAGCTTCATATCAGGCAAACCTAATTGTGCTTTAACAGAACCATCAACAAACTGCACCATCGAGTGTACGATTGACTGAGGATGGATAACCACTTCAATTTTTTCCGGCGGAAAACCGAACAGCCAGCGTGCTTCGATCACTTCCAGACCTTTATTCATCATAGTTGCAGAATCAATAGTAATTTTATTTCCCATTTTCCAATTCGGATGATTTAAAGCTTCATCAACAGTTGCCCTTTCAAAAAATTCTTTATCCTTATTCAAAAAAGGACCGCCGGATGCAGTAAGAATTAACTTCTCAACTTCATCAAGATTCTCGCCAATCAGGCATTGATAGATTGCACTGTGTTCAGAATCAACGGGAATAATCTCAGCACCATTCTCCCGGCATAAATCTGTAACCAGTTCACCGGCAACAACCAAAGTTTCCTTGTTGGCCAGTGCAATTCTTTTGCCGCGTTTGATTGCTTCGATTGTCGGACCAAGTCCTGCAAAGCCAACCATTGCCCCGATAAAAATATCATAATCAGCTTCAGCAGAAGCTTCAATCAATCCTTCTTCACCGACAAATAATTTACAGTTGCCTGGAATCTTTCTGGAGATTTTCTTTGCTGCATTTTCATCTTTTACTGCAACAATTTCAGGCCTAAACTTTTCAATTTGTTCAAGTAAAAGGGAGATATTAGAGTTTACGGTTAACGCAGTAACTCTGAACTGATCGCGTAGATTACTGATTACGTTGAGAGCATTAACGCCTATTGATCCTGTTGAGCCGAGAATAAATACCTTTTTCATATCCTAAATATATACTCTTTCAAAGCTATTAAAGTATCCCTTCTTAATCAATGAACAGGAAATGCAGTAATTCAATATGATTTAAAAGCGGGCAGGGAATTTGTGCAATTAATACCCTTGAAAGCGCTCATATAATTGTTATTTTTAGAGTATGATGTTAAAGATTATATCGATTTTAGTTATCGCTGTTCCTTTGGTTTTTTCTCAATCCAGAGGTGAATTAGATAATAAATTTATACTTGCACAAAATTATGAGCAAGCTGGTGATTTTGAAACCGCAATTAAGATCTATGAAGAGTTGAATCAAATAGCTCCTTCAAGCAGCCAGTATTATTCTTCTTTAAACAGATTATATGTTCAGTTAAAAAATTATGCAGCATCAGTCAACTTGCTGGAAAACAGAACAATTGTTCAGCCGGATGATATAACTGCCTACGGAATGCTTGGCTCTACTTATTATTTAATGGGAAATGAGGAGAAAGCCAAAGAGATTTGGTTCAAACCCTTCGATATACTAAAACCTGATCCGGTTTTTTACAGGGTAATTGCAAATTATGCAGTTGAACGACGTGCATTTGATATTGCAATTGAGTTGTTCAAGAGTGGTAAAAATATATCGCCGGATAAATTAATTTTTTCACAGGATCTGGCCCAGCTTTATGCGATCACGATGCAATTCAAATTAGCTGCAGAGGAGTATTGTTCAATTCTTGATAGCGAACCCTTACAGCTTGAAGCAGTAAAGTCAAAGATGCTTGCATATTCAGGCAAACCGGGTGCTCTTGAAGCTTCTATTGATGTTGTTGAAGATTACACTCAAAAAAGCAACCTGAGTTTATCCTATCTGCTTGCACATCTTTACACAGAAGCTAAATTATATGACAAAGCTTTTGAAACTTACCTGACAATTGATCGTGCGCAGGCAAACCAGGGTGCTGATCTTTTTAAGTACGCTGAGTTTTTATTAAGAGAAAAACAATATTCACTTTCTGAAGAGGCGTACAAAAGTACAATTGAATTATATCCAAACTCTATGTTTATTCCACTTTCAAAATTGGGTTATGCAAAAGCGCTTGAAGCACAGCTGATGGAAGATTACTATTCGAAAGTTCCAAACTGGAAACCGTATTTCCCGATTGTAAGGTATGATTCGGAAAATATTCAGAAGGTGCTTGATGCATTTAAAGAAATTGTAAATGTTTACGGGCGTTCGGAAGCTTCTTATGAGGCAATGTTTAGAATGGGAATGCTCAATTATTATTTGCAGAAAAATTCTTCCGAAGCTTTTAAAAATTTTAATCTTATAATAAGTGAAGCACCAACATCAACAGTTTCGATTGAGACTTATATGATAGTGGGAGACATTAAGCTGCTTGAGGGCGATATCAAAGAAGCAGAAAAATATTATTCAAAGGTTCTTTCTTCCCCGGGATCCGGAAAAGAATTTATGAATTCTGCGAAGTATAAGCTTGCAAGAATTAATTTTTACAACGGCGAATTTGACAAAGCTAAAAAACAGCTTATCGAGATTACAGTTAACCTGAAAGATGATTTTGCAAATGATGCACTTGAACTCCTGCTTCTGCTGAACTCAAGTGTTATTGATTCAGCCAACATTTTAAAATTTGCTGAAGCTGAGTTTCTTAAAGAGACCAGGAAATTTGAAGAGGCCGCAGAGATTTATAAATTGATTTCACAGGATCCCCGAGCACTTGTTTTGTATTCAATTTCATCATTGCGTTTTGCCCAGATGATGATAGCAGTTGATAAATACACTGAAGGAATAACGGCTTTTGAAAGCATGGTTGAAGCCGGTGAAAAAAATATCTTTGCAGATAAAGCTTTATATTTAATTAGTAAAACGTACCAGTATGGTGTTGGAGACAAATTGAAAGCTATCGAGTCTTATGAAAGACTTTTAATGCAGTTTCCGAATTCAATCTACCTTGATAATGCAAGAGCCGAAATATTTTTATTAAAGAATAAATTAAGTTAAGGTTGACTTATGGGTAAGAAACCCGGACAAAAAATTGTGAAATGTTCTTTCTGCGGAAGGGACGGCAGCGAAGTCGGCAGCATGATTGCCGGACCGGATGTTTACATCTGCGATATTTGCATTTCCAGCAGCGTGGATATTCTTAAAAATAACATGGCTGCTTATTCCAATGTAAAAACCAAAGAATATCTTAAACACACTCCCGAAAGCATTAAAAAATCTCTTGACGATTATGTAATCGGCCAGGAAAGGGCAAAAAAAGTTTTATCCGTTGCGGTTTATAATCATTATAAAAGGATTAACTCAAAATCGACTTTCTTTGAACTTGATGATGTAGAAATTGAAAAGAGTAATATACTTTTAATTGGTCCGACAGGAGTTGGAAAAACACTATTAGCACAGACTCTTGCAAAAATTCTTGACGTACCATTTGCAATTGCTGATGCAACAACATTAACAGAAGCCGGCTATGTTGGCGATGATGTTGAAACTGTCCTTGTTCATCTTCTGCAGGCAGCGGATTACAATCTTGACCGTGCACAAAAAGGAATTGTTTATATAGATGAGATTGATAAAATTTCGCGTAAGAGTGAAAGCACATCTATTACCAGGGATGTTTCAGGTGAAGGTGTTCAGCAGGCATTATTAAAAATTCTGGAAGGAACGATTGCAGGAATTCCTCCAAAGGGCGGAAGAAAACATCCTGAACAAAGTTTAATAAACCTTAATACGAAAAATATTCTTTTCGTTCTTGGCGGAGCTTTTGCCGGTATTGAAAAAATTATCGCTGCGCGGATTAATAAAAACAGGATGGGATTTGCAGCAGCATTGAAAGATAAATTTGATGATGCTGATGTCCTCAACGCTATCCAGCCTGAAGATCTTTTAAAGTATGGACTGATCCCGGAATTGATAGGAAGAATTCCCATCGTTGCACCGCTTCATGATCTTAGTGAAGCAGCTTTAAAGAGCATCCTGACAGATCCTAAGAATGCTATTTTAAAGCAGTACAAAAAATTATTTATGATGGAAGGTGTTGAACTTGAATTCGATCCTTTCTCAATCGATGCGACTGTAAAATTGGCGATTGTAAGAAAAACCGGTGCCAGGGCGCTGCGTGCAATTGTTGAGGATTATATGCTCGATATCATGTATGAACTGCCTAATATGGAGAACATTGAAAAATGTATAATCACAAAAGATGTTGTTGAAAATAAATCTGAACCGATTTTTATCAAATCAGATAAGAAATCTGCGTAAGTAATGAAACAGGTCATTCCTGCGAAAGCAGGAATCCATTTTTTTGAAAAATTTCTTTTTCGTTCGCAATTTGATTCCGGATCTTCACTTCCTGCCTCGCCGGCAGGCGGGTGTTCAGTCCGGAATGACAGTTATAAGTTAAAACATTTTATTTTTGAAATGAACCAAACCACTTCTTACATAATAATATTAATAATTATTTTTGCTTTTGAATTATTCCCCCAATCCAAGCTGCTCATCTTTATGGATCTGAACCAGACCGATCATCTTAAAGCCTACGGAGTAACTTTCCGTTCACTTGAAAAAGGATACAAAGCTGACTGGCTGCTTAACTATCGCGGCGGTTCTTTCCTGATTGATTATTCGGATGAACTTGCTTCAGAATGCAGGATAGAAAGAGTTGCGTTCCAGGAAGTTTCACTTTCCGAAGCGACAAACATTTACGCCTTTGTTCAAAGTGAAGAAAATAATATGGATGTAGTAAGACTGGAGAAAGCTCCGCGTATTGCAGTTTATGTTCCGCCGGGTTTTCATCCGTGGGATGATGCCGTAACTCTCGCACTTGAATATGCAAATGTGAAGTATGATAAATTATGGAATGATGAAATTCTCCGGGGTGATCTTGAAAAATACGACTGGCTGCATCTTCATCACGAAGATTTTACGGGACAATACGGAAAGTTTTACGGCAGCTTCAGCAATGCCCAATGGTATATTGATCAGCAGCTTCAGTATGAACAGAATGCAAAGCTGAATGGATATAAAAAAGTTTCTGATATGATGAAAGTCGTTGCTTTGACAATTAAAAACTATGTCGGTAAAGGCGGATTTCTTTTTGCAATGTGTTCCGCAACAGATTCCTACGATATTTCACTCTCAGCTTTGGATGTCGATATTGCTGAATTGATGTATGATGGTGATGCTGCCGATCCGGGTGCACAGCAGAAAATTAATTACGATAACACTCTTGTTTTTACAAATTTCAAGCTCGAGATGAATCCTTATGTTTATGAATACAGCGATATTGATATACAGCCGGTTGAAGTAGGGAATTTTGAAAACGATTACTTCACGCTCTTCGAGTTTTCAGCCAAGTACGATCCCGTTCCAACGATGTTAACTCAGAACCACGCAAATGTCATAAAAGGTTTTATGGGGCAGACAACTATGTTCCGCAGAAGTACATTGAAAAATTCTGCTACTATTCTTGCTGAAAGAGAAGGTACTGAGCAGGTTAAATATATACACGGAAATTTCGGAAGGGGAACATTCACTTTTTACGCCGGTCATGATCCGGAAGATTACCAGCACGCAGTCGGCGATCCGCCGACAGATCTTAATCTTTACAAAAACTCTCCCGGTTATAGGCTGATACTGAATAACGTACTTTTCCCCGCAGCAACAAAGAAAAAGCAGAAGACTTAAGTCGACCAACTCATTTTATTACAGTTCAATTCACCAGCTTAAAGAGAATTGCCATATATTTACGATGCGGCATTTTTATTTGTCCGAAATTTTCTGATTTTTAAAGAAATTCTCACTTGCCGTATGTTGAATTGATTTCTTAAATTGTATAAAGAAAATTATCTACAACTTAATAGTTAATTATTTATGTCGACTGCAGAATTAAACGAAATTAAATTAGACCTAATTGCCTGGATTAACCAGATCTCGGATGTTGATCTCATATCATTGTTGGAGGGAATCAGGAATTCACGATCGAAGGGTGATTGGTGGGACGAATTATCAACTAATCAAAAGAAAATCATCTTATCTGGACTAAGAGATGCTGAAGCCGGTAAACTTATTTCTTCCAGATCCTTCTGGAAAAAGCTAAAGAATGCCTAAGAAAAAAAAGCTAACTGTTCTTTGGACTTATGAGGCACTTAAAAATGCATCTTCGGTAAAAGCATATTTATCCGAAAACTTTTCAAGTAAAGAAATTCAAAATTTTTATTCGCTTCTTTCTGCATTTGAAAATGCTGTTTTACTCTTCCCCAAACTTTATCCTCAAACAAATAAAAAGGCAAAAATAAGACGAGCTGTTTTAAGCAAAGAGATTTCAGTTTTCTATAGAATCATATCTAATCAGATAGGGGTGCTTGCAGTACTTGATAACAGATGTGATCTTTCAAAGTGGTTGTGAACAAAGTGAAAACATCACGAATAAAAAATTCTAAAGAAGAATTCCTGATTGGGAAAATTGTTTGTGTCGGCAGAAACTATGCTGAGCATGCTAAAGAACTCGGCAACGAAGTAACTAATAAACCGGTTCTTTTTTTAAAACCTCCTTCTGCTGTTATCTATTCCGGGGAAAGTATTATTCATCCTGATTATGGAAACGAGCTTCATCACGAAGTTGAGCTTGTTTTATTAATCGGAAAAACTGTAAAGAAGGCATCATTAGAAAAAGCAGAAGAAGCAATAATAGGTTATGGTGTTGGATTGGATATGACTTTGCGCGATGTTCAAAATGAGTTGAAGAAAAAAGGCGAGCCGTGGACACTTGCTAAATGTTTTGATACTTCTGCCGTGCTTTCAGATTTTATTTTAAAAGAAAATTATTCCTTAACTCTCAAAGAAGAAATTTCTTTAGCAGTTAACGGGCAGGTTAAGCAAAAAGAAAAATTGTATAAGATGATTTCAACTCCTGCAGAATTGGTAAGTTATATATCTTCGATGATGACACTTGAAAAAGGCGATCTCATTTTTACAGGAACGCCTTCAGGTGTTAGTAAAGTTAACAGGGGGGATAAACTGTTCGGAAAGATTGATGGAGTAAGTGAATTTGTATGTAAGGTGATTTGATGTTTGCCACTAACCTGCCTTGCCGGCAGGCAGGTTCACGAATTAGTGAATTCGTGGCAAAAAAATTATTTATTCAGTTCGGAAAGTGATTTTTTAATCAGTTCTTCCAAAGTACAATCCGGTTCAGAAGAAATAACCTTCAACACAACGCTCTCCGCAGATTTAATGTTGTAACCAAGTGTTGTCAATGCAGCAATCGCTTCGTGCTTAACTGTTGGCGGAAGAACTTTCCCGCCTTCCTCTCTTATCTCTCCAACTTTAGATTTCAGTTCGAGTATTAATCTTTCAGCAGTCTTCTTTCCAATTCCCGGCACAGAAACAATTCTTCCGACATTGCCTTCCATTATTGCGCTTTTGAGACTGTCAACAGTTATTCCGGACAAAAGACCAAGAGCGGTTTTCGGTCCTATCCCGCTGATAGAAATAAGCAGCTCGAACATTTCCTTTTCAGCTTCAGTGTAAAAACCAAAGAGGGTGATGGAATCTTCTTTAACATTTGTGAAAATGAAAAGTGAAACTTCTTCCTTCTCAGAAATATTTTCAAAAGTTGTAATTGAAATGTTAACAGTATAACCAACACCGTTTACATCAAGTAAAATTTTTGTTGGCTTTAATGAAATTATTTTTCCTTTAAGATAGCCGATCATTTTTAATCTTTAAATTTTTCAATCTTTGAATCTTTCAATTATTAAGGAATAACCCGTTCCGGAAATTGTGTGATAAACGATTTCCAATCTTTGCTTTTTCTAAGTGATGGAGTTTTTAATCTAAACGAATGACAGATTGCAATTGCAAGCGCATCGCTTTCATCACTTTTCATTTTTAACTTCTTTAAATTAAGAATAGTTTTTATCATGAATGCAACCTGCTGTTTCGAAGCAGAACCTCTTCCGACAACAGCTTTCTTAATTTCACCGGGAGCGTATTCAGCTATTAAAACTTTATTATTTACTGCTGCAAGCAAAGAAACACCTCTTGCATATCCAATCTTCATTGCAGATTGAATGTTCTTACCATAAAAAGCAGTTTCGATAGCGAACTCGTCTGGCTTATAAGTTCTGATTAATTTTTCGAGTTCCGTGTAAATGATTTTT
>Ga0137461_1000038_pt1 | contig 25043 bp, 21 predicted proteins | sample EasRivERMGT746_2_FD_104650 | JGI IMG/M metagenome (GOLD analysis project Ga0137461, IMG submission 104650) | Soil microbial communities from meander-bound floodplain in the East River, Colorado, USA - East River MetaG ERMGT746_2 | ecosystem: Environmental > Terrestrial > Soil > Floodplain ... | reverse complement strand
GGAGCGCGGCATCGCAATACGGAAAACAGATTGTGGCCTTTGCGTTAAAGAGCCGGTTACCGGCGATGTACGGTAGATTAGAAGCCGTCGAGGCCGGGGGTCTCATGTACTACGGGGCGGACCGAGCGGAAAGTTACCAGCGCATCGCATATTTCGTGGACAGGATTCTCAAAGGCACCAAGCCCGCCGAACTGCCGGTGGAGCGGCCGATGAGATTTGAGTTCGTGATCAACCTCAAGACGGCCAAACAGATCGGCGTGACGATCGATCCGAATGTGATGGCGCGCGCGACCCGGCTGATCAAGTGACAGTGCTGAGTAACGAGTGCTGAGGACTGAGCGAGATTGTGCGGCGTGATCCCAGTAGACGATTGACGAATAAAGTTGGCGACGAAGACAAGATCGCGGTCCTGCATTGAGACTTTCAATGGGGTTGGGTAGGATGATTCACGTCAAACCTGGAGGTGTCGACCATTATGGGCACACACAAATCGGAACGACTCCCGGAGCGGCTCAGGCAACTTCTCACAGAGGCCTACCTCGCAAATGAGAAAGTCTATTGGCAGCAGCGCGAGCAGCTCGTGCGGAGTTTAGCGAACAAGTGGGTGGCGGTGCACAACGGTCAAGTGGTCACCGTCGGTGAGGATATGGCGACCGTTATGGATGAGGTAGGGAAACAGGGAATTTGTGATGCCTATATTGAAAAGGTTGGTGCAGAATCCGACACGGTTTTTACAATCCGGCATCGCTATCCTCCGCTCTCGTTGAACCGCATCCCACCTTTGACGGGCGTTTACTTGGACGCGACGTGTTGAATACTTTTATGACGACCTTCGACGGGCCACGTCGCATGACAACTTTTCAAGTCTAATTGCCATGAAAGTTTCCGGTTTGACGATTGCGCCGACCGTGCGGATGCGGGTGGATAAGGTGATCGAGTGATGCGCAGACACTCGAAGGCGGAATAAAGCTTCCGTCATACCGCTGTAAACCGTCATCCAGGTTATTCATTGTAGGGGCGGGTTTGAAACCCGCCCTCCCCTGGATTCCCGTTTTCACGGGAATGACGGAACCGAGACACTGAGAAATTAAGGGGAGATAGGCCATTATGATCTCGCGCTGGGTTTTACTTCTTATCTTATTCGTCGTCCTCGCCAACTCGTTTGAATCCGCCCACGCCGCGGCGCCGCTCACCAAAGTCCTGCTCACCACCGGCTCGGTGAGCGAGCGGGAAGCGGCGGTCTATGTCGCTCAAGAACAGGGCTACTTCCGTAAATACGGCCTCGACGTTCAATTCGTCCAGGTGCGCAGCGGCCCGGTCGGCATGGCCGCGCTCAGCTCCGGCGAATCGCAGTTTCACTGGGGCTCGGTGACGGGCGCCAATCTCGGCGCCATCGCCGAAGGCGCCGAATTAGTTTTTGTCGCCGGCTTTATCAACCGCCTTACCGGCATGTTCATGGCCAATACGAAAATCAAAACTCCGGCGGACTTGCGCGGCAAAAGCGTCGGCGTCAATAGTCTGAGCGGCGGCGGCTGGATTTTCTCCATGCTGACGCTGGACCATTGGGGTCTGTCGCCGGAACGCGACAAAATTCAGTTTCGCTCTCTCGGCGATCAATCCGTCATGGTCCAAGGCTTCATGGCCGGCACGGTGGACGCGGTGTTGGTCGGCTACGCGCACGGCAAAAATTTACAAAACAAAGGTTACACCGTGCTCGCCGACGTTGAAAAACTGCCGATCGCCTATCAAGGTTCCGGGCTGATCTCTCGCCGCAGCTTCATGAAATCATCGCCGGCCACCGCCGAGGGCGTTTACCGAGGGCTGCTCGACGCCGTGACTTTTATCCGCAATCCCGCGAACAAGACCGAAGTGATTCGCGCTCTCGCCAAAGGCATGCGCTTGCCGCGCGTGGAAGATGCCGAGGAAGGTTATCAAAGCCTGCCGACGTTATACGAACGAAAAATTTATCCCAGCGTCGACGGCATCCGTAACGTCATCCGTCTGCTCGGCACGACCAATGAAAAGATTCGCCGGCTAAAAGCCGAAGAGCTGATCGAGGACAGTGTTCTCAAGAAATTGGAAAAAGAAGGCCGGTTTTAGAAAATAACGGCGCGCCATCGCTCTCCCATGATGGCGCGCGCTCCGCTTAGCGTTGCAAGGTGAAACGCAAGCCAATGTCGGACACGGTCGACGCGTTTTCGGCGAACACGGAAAGGGATTTCTCGGAGTTCGGATTGACCAACGTCAAACCGAGCAACACTAACAATACGAACCCTAGCGCTAAGATCGGTCTCGTCGTATCGTCCATAAATCGCCTCCTAACTCATCCGCACACGATCTGACAAACTCCACGAATCTATTGACGCTTGGCGCCTCACTTCGTTAACTGTTCGACCCCAGCCCGCCACGCTGCTTCCCTCAGCCTGTATCTTTTTCAAACGCAAGCGGCGTGCCTTTGAGAAATCGCAGTAAAGTCGGCGATCGCAATGGATCTTCCGCGCCTTCACAGTAATGCGATACGACTTTGAATTGGCCAAAATTGTCCGCCAATCGCGAATTTTGCGCGATAGCTAATCTCCAGGGATGCAGCATTTAAGCTTGACCGGCGCGCCTCACCTGCCCTATTTTAAGCGCGAAAGAATCGAGGTCATCGATGTTTGGCAAACTACCCCTCAGTAACCTCACACGAAGCTTTTTTTTCGCCGGAATTTTACTTAGCGCCGCCGCGCTGATTTTGCCCCGCTACACTTTGGCGCAAAGCCGTTACACGCGGCCGCTGCGCGTCGCCTACCTGAGCACGACGGTGACGATGGCGCCGGTGTGGATGGCGAAAGAGATTGGCGGCTTCGTGCGGGAGGGACTTGATGTCGAAGTTATCTCATTACAATCGACCAGCGCGATCCCGGTACTGATCGCCAACGAGATCGACGTGGTGGAAGTCTCCGCCGCGCCGGTGCTCACCGCCGCTTTGCGCGGCATCGACGTGACGTTCATCGCCGGACTGTTGAACACGATGATTTGGAATTTTTACGTTCAGCCGGAAATTAAGAACGTTGAACAACTAAAAGGTAAAATAATTGGCACCGACCGTCCCGCAACACCCGTGGCATACGGCACGCTGGTGGCGTTAAAAAAACTTGGCCTCACGCCGAAAGACGTGCAGCTTCGTCCGCTGGGCAGCAGCCCGCAGATCGTTGCGGCGTTTTACGCCGGACAGATTGCCGGCGGCGTCGGTTCGCCGCCCGCCAGCTTCAAGATGGAGCGTGACGGATTTCGTTCTCTGGTGAGTCTCATCGGTGAGCCTTATCAAAACGTCGGCTTGGTCGTGCGCAAAGGGCGCATCGACGAACTCGGCCCGCGCCTGGTCCAGCTCCTGCGCGCCGTGCGTAGCGGCATCGACCGTTTCTACGCCGACAAACCATTCTCCATGAAAGTCATCAGCAAATACTCTAAGGAAACCGATCCGGACGTGCTCGACCGCAGCTATGAATTTTACAAGAAGGCCGGCTTCCGCCGCGAGTTGGTCACTTCCGAGCCGGGGCTGAAAGGCATTTTAGATTTTCTTGGCGATTCGATTCCCGAAGCGAAGACCGCCATGCCGTCGCAGTTCTTCGACGATCGCATCGTGCGCCAGGTGAACAGCGGAAAATGAAACGACTTGTTGCCAACGGCAACGTTCTGAAAGTCTCCCTTTGTAAAGGGAGATTTAGAGGGATTTTGCTGCTGCTTGCCACGATTTTGCCGAAACTCGTAATTATTACCACGAGCCTTGACGGCGAAAATGGCCGCGGGGTATGTTTGCAGCGAGCGGTAAGTTGAATACAATTTTAATTTTGGAGGTAACTCATGCCAGCAAACGGAAACAGCAAACAAGCGCTTCATCTCGCGACTCATTCCGGTTGGTACCGCTTTGAACGGCGCGGTGAAAACTGGGAACAGGTCGACCGCGCGCTGACCTATTGGCAGATGAGCTGCATCCAAGTCGATCCTGACGATGCCAAACGCGTTTACATCGGCACCGAACACTCCGGCATGTTCGTCACCAACGACGGCGGTAAAGACTGGACCCGGGCCAATCCCAACGTGCCGTGTTTGACGATGTCGTCGATGCTCGCGCTCAACGGCAAAATCATGGTCGGCACCATGCCGGCGGCGCTTTACGTCGCTTCCGAAGGCGGCCCATGGCAGGAAGTCAAAGGTGTGCGCCAAGGCTCCGTCGGCGGCACCTTTCCACCCAACCCCGACTTCGCGCCGCGCACCCGCGTGCTCACGCGTGAGAAAAAAGCCGGCGGCAGAATCTTCGCCGGCATCGAAGTTGGCGGCATTTTAGTCAGCGACGACGAAGGCCAGAATTGGCAAATGTCCAACGACGGCTTGACCGATCCCGACATCCACCAAATCTTGCCGTCGAAACAAAAAGACGGTCTGGTCGTCACCGCGTGCGGCGAAGGCGTTTCGCGCAGCACCGATCGCGGTTCCCATTGGCAACAAGTAACGCCGCCGGGCGGGCGCAGCTACGGCAACGCGCTGGCCGAAGACGACAAGGGCAATATTTATTTGGGCATCACGCAAGATCGGCCGCGAACATGGACCCGCGCCGGGCGAGCGCACACGGCGATTTTCAAATCCAACGACGGCGCCAACTGGCAATTGCTGACCGAAAAAATTAGCGGCGGCGTCATGGACATCTGCGCCGCCGCCGACGGTAATGGCGTACTGATCTCAACTGCGGACGGTGAAGTCGTCAGCGTCGCGTCCACCGGCGAGACGCGCACGTTGATCAGCGGTCTGCCGTGCATCACGGCGATCGCGCTGGGAGCGTAGAACAGGTTTAGGGTCTAGAGTCTGGCGTCTAGTGTTTGGGGGAATTCGGAATTTGAACGCTAGACGCTGGACTCCAAACGCTAGACTGGTAATCTCTGATACTTGCCTTTGAAAAAAAGCAGCGGCCGCTCGCCGCTGGCGGTGACGTTGAGAATCTCGCCAACTACGATTGTGTGATCGCCGCCGTCGTAGCAGTTGGTAATTTTGCATTCCACCGATCCGAGCGCGCCGTCGAGCACCGCCGCGCCGTTGCCGCCGGCCTGCCATTTTAAGTCAGCGAACTTATCGACGCCCTTGGTGGCGAAGCGTTTAGAGATTTCCTCCTGATCTTCGGCGAGGAAATTGACCGTGAAGCCATTGCCGACTTCGAAGCAACCGTAGCAGGTCGCGTTCTTGTCGACGCTGACGATCACCAACGGCGGATTGAGCGACAGCGACATGAAGGCGTTCGCCGTCAAGCCCTGTGGCGCGCCGTCTATGTCCTTGGTCGTGATGACGGTAACGCCGGTGGCGAAGTGGCCCATCACCCGGCGCAGTTCTTGCGCTTCGATTGCTGCCATGACTACTCTCACTCTTTGCGAAAAGTTTTTCAAGTGGTAGCAGACGCATGGAGCGACTGTCAATCGAAGCTACACGGAACGGTTGTGGTTCAATGTGATTTGGACGGCGCATGTATGTAGGGGCAGGCCCCTGTGCCTGCCCTGTTCCGGGCGACCACAGGGGGTCGCCCCTACAGTTTTCGTGAAATTGAACCACTATCGTAATTTGTCCACGCTAGACGAGCCCGTGTTGAAAATGGTATTTAACAATCAATCAATCAAGGAGGTTTTCATATGGCTATACAAGAACGCAAAGCGGAGAATTCTTTAGACCGGTACATCGCCGAAGTGCGCGCGGTTTGGGGCGATGGCAAAGACTCACAGTTGCCATTTAAGGTCGCCGCCGCGATGGAAAAACTTTTCGCCTCGACGAGTCCCGAAGACCCGTGGATGGCGGAGATTATCAGCGACGGCAAACCGTCGCGCGAACTGTATCGCGACGCCGAGCATGGCTTCATTCAAATGGGCCACGTGCACAAGCAAGGCCACGGCAACACGCCGCACGATCACGGCCCTTGCTGGGTCGTCTACGGCGGCTATAGCGGCGTCACAGAAATCACTAAGTACAAACGCACCGACGACGGCTCGCAGCCCGGCAAATGCGCCTTGGAAAAAGAGCGGCTCGACACGCTTACGCCGGGCACCGTCGTGCCCTATCTGCGCGGCGACATTCATTCCACCAACGCCGTGCAAGGCCCCGGCGTGGTGTTTCGCTTTCTCAGTTACGACTTGGATAAGATCGACCGCAGCCGCTACAACCAAGAGAAGGGCACAGTCATTCCGGTGCCGGCGCGCTAAATTGCGGTCATCAGCAGTCGGAAATGCCTCCCGCAAAGGCGCAAAGACGCTAAGTTCAGAGGGAAAAGATAAACGCTTACTACGAACCAGTGTTCCCCTTATTCTTCGTACTTTGCGGCCTTAGCGTCTTTGCGGGAAATAATCCGAGTTCCGAAGAAAATCAAAACGAACTAAATCAACCATGAGCGACTCAGAAATCATCTTCGAACAAATCCGCTCCAGCGGCTGTCTGTCGTATCTAATCGGCTGCGCCAAGGAAAAAGTTTGCATCGTCATCGACCCGGAGATCGACAAGGCCGACGATTACGCCGGCTTGGCCGAATTCTTCGGGTCGAAAATTATTTTCGCCATCGACACTCATACGCACGCCGATCACAACTCCGCCTGCAAACTCATGCGCGAGCGCTACGGTGTCCAGGTCGTCATGCACCGCGCCACCGATGCGCCCTATGTCGATGTCAAAGTCGAAGACGGCGCCGAGATCAGATTCGGCGCGCAAGTTCTGCAAGTCGTTTACACGCCGGGCCATACGCCGGACAGCATGTGCTTGCTTTTCAACGATCGCATCTTCACCGGCGATACGTTGCTCATCGGCGGCTGTGGCCGAACCGATCTTCAGGGCGGCAACGCCGAACAACAGTGGGACAGCCTGCGCCGCTTGGAAGCGTTAGCCAATGAGATTCGCGTCTACCCTGCCCATGACTACCGCGAGGCGGTTTCGACCCTCGGCGACGAAAAGCAAAAAAATCCGCGCATGACGCTGGCGTCCAAGGACGAATTCATCCAATTCATGACCGCGCGCCATCCACCCCTGCCAAGAAAAATCCAAGAAGCCCTGGAATGGAACCGCACGCCGATCTACCGCCAAAGAGGTTCCGGCGAAGGGATATAAAATCGACCTTGCTCACCGGTTGAAATCAAGTTAGCCGGGCAAAACACTTTGATTGGCGGCCGACTGCCCTCTCCGTCATTCCCGTGAAAACGGGAATCCAGGTTTGGGCGGGTTTCAAACCCGCCCCTACGGCGAATAACCCGTATGCCTGCTGGGCCTGTCCTGAACTTAGCCGAAGGACGGGCAGATGGCCTAGCCGGCAATTCAAACATGTTCCTCCGGCATTGACTCATTCGGTCGCATGATGCATTGATTTGCTTCGTGGAACGAAACCAATGAGCCCGGCAAAAACTTATTCCACCACCGACATCATCGCCACGGTGCGCCGTTACTGGGGCTACGGCGAGCTGCGGCCGCTGCAAGAACAAGCGATCCGCGCCGGTTTGGAACATCGCGACTCGCTGGTCGTGCTGCCGACCGGCGGCGGCAAATCGCTTTGCTATCAAGTGCCGGCCGAACTGGCGCGGCGCGCCGACATCGTCGTCTCGCCGCTGATCTCGCTGATGAAAGATCAAGTCGACGGCCTGCGCGAGTGCGGCTATCCGGCGGCCGCGCTCTACAGCGGCATGGAGCCCCATCTCATTCATGAAACCGAAGAGCAGTTTGTCGCCGGACGCTATCGTTTGCTGTTCATCGCGCCGGAGCGGCTGCTCGCGCCGCGTTTCTTGGAGCTCGCCGAGCGCGCGAAGATTCGCGCCTTCGCCATCGACGAAGCCCACTGCATCAGCCACTGGGGCCACGACTTCCGCCCCGAGTATCGCCGTCTGGCCGAGCTGAAGAGCCGTTTTCCCAAAGCGAGCATCCACGCTTACACCGCGACCGCGACGGAGCGAGTGCGCACGGACATCGCGCAGCAATTAAAATTACAAAATCCGGCAGTGCTCGTCGGCACCTTCGATCGTGCGAATTTGGTCTATCGAATCATTCCGCGCATCGACGCCCGCGCCCAGGCGCTGGCAATTCTTCGCCGCCATCCCAAACAGGCCGCCATCGTCTACTGCATCAGCCGCAACGACACCGAATCCATGGCCAACTGGCTCCAGTCCAACGGCTTGCGCGCCGCCCACTATCACGCCGGCATGGAAGCCGACGAACGGCGCCGCACTCAAGACGACTTCGCATCTGAAGCACTCGATGTCGTTGCCGCGACGGTGGCCTTCGGCATGGGCATCGACCGCAGCGACGTGCGCTGCGTGATTCATGCGGCGATGCCGAAGTCCATCGAACACTACCAACAAGAAACCGGCCGCGCCGGACGCGATGGCTTGGAAGCTGAATGCGTCTTGCTCTACTCCGCCGCCGACGTGATGCGCTGGGAATCGCTGATCGAAAAAAGCGCGCTGGACGCCAAGGAGCCCACCGAGGTGATCGCCGCCGCGCGCGAGTTGCTCGATCACATGCGCCACCTGTGCAGCGGCCTGCACTGCCGCCACAAAAAGCTCAGTGAATATTTTGGCCAGAAATATCCAAAAATTAACTGCGAAGCCTGCGATGTCTGTTTGGATGAAGTGGAAGGACTGGCCGACGCCACGGTCACCGCGCAGAAAATTCTTTCCTGCGTCGCCCGCGCCGGTGAGCGCTTCGGCGGCGAACATATTATCGACGTCCTGCTCGGCGCTAACACCGAACGCGTGCGCCGCTGGGGCCACGAGAAACTGACGACCTACGCCATCTTGAAAGGCACCAACCGCAAATCGCTCACCAACATGCTCTATCAATTGATCGACGCCGGCCTGCTCGAACGCAGCAACGACGAACGCCCGGTGCTCCAGCTCAACGAATCGTCCTGGGAAGTCCTGCGCGGCCAACGCCCCGTGCGCCTGATCCAGCCCAAAGAAAAAGTTCAAAAGACCCGCTACGACGAAAAGTCCTGGGACGGCGTCGACGAAGGCTTGTTCGAAACCCTACGCAACCTGCGCCGCGAAATCGCCAAGCAAAGAAACGTGCCGGCTTACGTAGTATTCAGCGACGCCACGCTCCGCGACATGTCCCGCGTCCGCCCCAGCTCGGTGACGGCCCTACGCGGCGTGCGCGGCGTCGGCGAGAAAAAAATCGCCGACCTCGGCCAGCGCTTTCTCAACGAGATCGTGAACTACTGCCGGGAGAATCGGTTGGCGTTGGATGTGTAACTACGCGAGCGCCCGGGCCTTGAATAATCCTTGATGAATCGAAATTTCGCCGAGGCCTACCACCTCGCAACAACCGTCAACAAATAGTTCTCTGACCCTCTTTTGCTCTGCCGTTAGTCAGCTCCTTCTGTGGATTCCGCGGTCGCGCAAAATTGTGAGATCGCTACGGTACAAAGATCAACGAACTCTGCCGTTGGTTTAGGGTCAAACCCAAGTGGAGATTGTTGGCCGTCCCGTGTGTGTGCGCACCAATTTCGCACGTCCTCAGCCAATGCGAAGAGAGATTCGACCCGCTCCCGACTCCAGCTCGGAAGAAGTTTGCGCTTGGCTGCGATTTTCCCCTTATCAGAAAACATCGTCGACGCCAGCAGGGGCCCAAGCGCTCGATCACCCGCCGAGTTGGCCACACGTTCTTTTCCGTGCAGCCGGTCATGCACCTCCCCCGCTTTGTCGCGGCGTCCAGGGGAGAGCGCATTCCATGAGGCAAGTGGATTTCTCATGGCAGCATCAAGAGCGGTATTTTCGAGTTCGAGGGTAAGACTGAACAGGCACAAGCGAAAGACCGGGGATGCGAGCATCCCCGGGGAGACGGTGCCAACGATGGCCTCGTGGTCTAGGACGAACAGGATGATCCCGCTTTTTGGTCGCTCTGCGAGGAGACGAACTAACTTGAACGCGGGCGTATCCGCGGAGACAATTTCGCTTGGGTAAATTGGTCGCACCACCTCGTGGATTTGCTCAAGGTCGGAGTCGTACATCTCGTATGAGTACCAACCGACTAGCTCCTTGCCGTCGTAGACTAGAGAAACTCGGTCAGGTAGGTCGTAGGCGAAGCCACTCGCATCCCAAGCTGTTATGAGTGCATCATTAGTCTCTTCGAAGCTCATTTTCAGCCGAAGAGGCGGTCCAAGCGCCTCGATAAACGCTCGCGCAGTGAGCGCCAACGTAACGGTCTCAAAGGGATCAAGCTGTCTCAAGGATCACCACTTTAGGCTCGTCCTGTAGGGCAATACGAATGCCTGGCACTAATTACTCCACTAAGTTGACTCTCCTCGGAGAATAGCAACTGCCTCCGCGTCCACATTCCTGCCGAGCCACGAGGGCCTCCGCTCCTCGATCCTCTTCCAGATGAGAAGATCTTCCGGCGTTCGGATGCCGCACCGGACGTTCTCGAAGAAGTACCGCTCATGTCCCTGATCTTGATTGATCCAGGCATCGGCGATGTCCTCCGGGCGAGGCAGATTCTCGTCCGACCTTGTCGCAGTGGCAAGAATGACGTCGACCGCGATGGCGGCAGCGACCGCTGGCCATTCGATCTCAAGCAAGCCGTCGTGATTCACCGGAGCGACGGGAGACGCCTTCGCGCGGAAGCGTTCAGCCCAGGCATTAAACCAGTCGGTCGGAGGAGGTTCGTCGTGGAAGCGGACGCCAACACAACCCCACGAAGCAGAGATTTTCCCAGCCCGTGCACCTGGCTGCTCTGCCTGCCAGAGCGCCTCTGCCTCGGCGAGAAGTGCGGCCACGTCGGCGAGCGTTGTCCGGCACGGCACGACGACCGCCTGGCCGAGGCTGCCTTCGATGCCGATCGTCATTGTGAACGTGTTGCCTCTGGACTCAGATCGCCTTCCGTACCTGATCGGCACCTTGACGGGCACCGCACGGTCAACGGCAAGGCGCGATCGGCGCCACGCCTCCCGCTCACATCTGGAATCCCACAACAGGGACCCGATGATCAGGATTCCGGCTCGCATGTCTCCTCGTTGGCGTCTAACGTTTGAAATAATCAGACGGCCAAAACCCCAGCTTTTTGACGGTCCGGTTGATTGATTTGTTAGGTGCGTTATTTCCCATGCACCCACTCGCAGTCAGATACTGTGCCTGCGCCAGCCCCAACGCCAAGCCTGATAAACAAAGCGTGGGAGTACCCTAGTTCGCGCCGATATGCGCCCAACTTTAGAATGTCCTTTTCTTTCTTTTCAGGATTTGAGTCTTTCTTTAACTCAATAGCGAGCACATTCGTGTTCGTCATGCGCAGATGGACGATGATATCGGGGTAAACCTCGTCTGGCCTTCCACTCCACGCAACCTTCTTCGGCGCTTCTCCCATTCGGTTGTATTCCACATCTACGTGGTGGTCTGGGAAATGCGGCTGTAGATATTGGGCAAGCCTTGCTGCAATAGCCTGTTCAGATGCGTTGATAGCGAGAAGCTGTACATCTCGTTCAAAAAGCCGACTGAGACCGTTTAGCACTGCTGCACCTACAGCAGGTTCTTCGCAATTTGTCAGTATCTCCGCGTAGTCCATAGCGCAAGCAACACTGATCTGTGTATTGGAATATTTAAAAATCACGACGAGGCGAAATTACTCGGTCATTCTACGACTTGTCAAACACTACCCTTCTGATCCGCCTCAATACAATGGTCAGTGAGTTACCAATATACCCGCCAAGCATATTATCCGTCCACGCTCACGGCAGATTAAACACCAGCAACTCATTCGTTCTCCCACCGCCGCCGCATCCGGTAGCGCCGGCGGCAAAGTATAGATTGTTGCCGACGACAACGCCGCCGAAGCCGTGACGGCCCATGGGCATCGGGGCGAATGGCGCCCATCGACCGGTTTTCACATCGTAGGCTTCAAACTCGGGGTACGTTTGCTTGTTGCGGCATTCGCCGCCAGCGACAAATATTTTGTCCTGATAGAACGCGCCGGCGATGCCGCTGCGCGCAGTCGGTAACGGTGCGCCGGATTCCCAACGGTTGGTTGCCGGATTGTAGATGTCATGTTGGTCGACCATTTGCACAGTTTCACCCAAGCGACCGCCGATGGCGTGGACTCGTCCGTTCGCGGCGACTACAGCCAAATGATCGCGCGCTCTCGGCAGCGGTGCAAGTTCGGTCCACTTGCCGGTTGCGGGATCGAATACCTCGTGCGTCGTCACCGTAATCTTCTCGACACCACGCCCGCCGACGGCGTGAATCTTGCCGCTCAGCACAGTAACGCCAATGGAGCCACGGGGATTCTTGAGCGGCGCAAGCGTGCGCCAGGCATCCGCTCCGGGATCGTATTCGTAGACAAGATTCACCGCGCCGCCATGCCCCGTCGCAGTGAACGCGCCGACGACGTAAATCTTGCTGTTCAAGCCCGCCGCAGCAGCATGAGTCATGCCGCGCGGCAGCGGTGCCCGCGCGCGCCAACGATCCGTTGCAATGTCGTATTCATGATTGAGCTGATGATCGACCCGGTCCGCCGTGCTACCGCCGATCACGTAAATTCTGTTGTTGACCGCCGCCACTGTGGCTTCGCTGATCTCGATCGGCATCGGCGATCGCTTGGACCAGGTTCCTTGCGATGTAGCGGTTCCCTTCGACGCTGGCGGTGCATCCATCGAACAAGCAGCCAGCATGAGCGAGACGAATATGCTTGAGTCGGACGCGGACACTTTCATGAAATACTCCGAAGCTGAGCATCGACTACCGACGCGCCGACTATCCCGCAGTTTGAGAATCCGTGTCAAACGAAGAAGGGCGGGTTTGAAACCCGCCCCTACGAATTCTTCCCGCTCATAATGACCGATGTAGGGGCGCGATTTATCGCGCCCGGATTCAGCAGACAGGGCGCAATGAATTGCGCCCCTACAAAACCGCCTTCTTGAAATAGTACGCCTCCAACGCCGGTTTGTACGAACGCGGCAGCCAGTAGGGCCGCCGCAGATTATCCGGCCCCGGCGCTGGCCGCGTTTTCAACATCCACTTCTTATAAACTTCGTGCGATTTGTTGGTGTCGACAAAGACGTCGCCGTACTTGTCGTCGGGGCCGGGCTTGGCGATGCGGACTTTTTGGTGCCAACAGTGTTGGCCGCTGATAAAATCCGGCTGCACCGGAAAAGTTAGATTCTGATGCACGCCGCCGTCTTGCCAGAAAATTCTTTCCGAATCGGGATCGTCGCTCTTGAATGGCTTGATGCCATGAATCGTCCGCAGCATCCATTTGCCTTCGCCCATTTGCTTGAGATCAACCAGCGCGGTCGACCAACGCTCGCCGCCTTCATTCTCAGCCAAGCGCCAGCGGCCAAGATGATGCGAGCACGCAACCACGCCGGGCTTGATGCCTTCGGTGACCCAGACTTTATCGATGAAGTAACCGATCTCGGTGTTAACTTTCAGCAGATCGCCGGTCTTCACCTCGAAGTTCTCTGCGTCTTTGGAATTGAGCCAGAGCGGATTACGGTTGGAAATTTCGTAGAGCCACTTGGCGTTGCCCGAGCGCGTGTGAATCAACGTCGGCAGTCGGAAGGTCGGCAACAACAACATCTCGCCAGCGGCGAGATCGATATTATCCGGATGCACGTGGCTCTTGATGTAACCGGGAATCGCGTGCTCCGGCCACTTCCAGTCTTTGATCGTCTTGGAAAAAAACTCCAACTTGCGCGACGGCGTGGGAAAACCAACGCAGGCTTTGCCGTCGATCTCAACGCCGAGCACGGCGCCGTTCTTGGAAACTATTTTCGTCTGCGGATCGACGCTCGCGTCGGCCATGTCGCTGGACTTGAGCGCCGCTTCATGGACCTTGTAAACATTGTCTTCGATCAAGAACGCGCCGTACTTGCGCATGTATGCGAGCGGCGTCAAACCTTGCTTCGCCGCCGCCGCCGGCAAACCCGGCACGCTGTTTTCAAAAATCCAGCGATAGTAATCGTCCACCGTCATCTTGTTGCCCGGCTCGTAGGGCGACTCGAAATATTTGCGAATACCGAGCGAGCCGTCGGGATCGACGCGCCAGGACAATTCAATCCAGAATTCATCTTCTTCCCAAACTTGGCCGATGCCGGCGGCTTCGTGGGCTTCATAGGTGGTATTGAATTTCTTCCCTTGCTTTTCCAATGCGACGCGAAGAATCGGCTGGCGAAAGCCGATCCATCTAGCCGCCTGCGTCTCTTGGCTCATCAGATCGTGGCGCTCCGACGCGTGACCCATGGGCAGAACGTAATCGGCGAACCACGCGGTCTCGCTCCAAGTCGGCGTTAGACAAGCGTGGCGCTCGACTTTGCTCTCATCCGAAAGCATTTCAATCCAGCTCATGCCGTCGGGATTGGTCCACACCGGGTTGTAGACGCGGGTAAAATACATCGCCAGCTTGCCGCGCCCTTCTTTGAGAAAGTGCGGCAACAAGAAACTCATCTCGAAAAACGCCAGCGGAAATTCTTTGGGGATGAGCAGCTCGTTCCAAATCTTTGACGGCGGCGGCATCAACGGCGGCGCGGGAATATATTTGTTTGCCGCGTTGGGCGCGGTGCCGCCCACGGTGCCGACTGCGCCAACCAGAACGCTTAAAAACTGTAACGCGCGCGCAACTTGCCAGCCGCCGAGATTACCCGCCGCCGTGTTGCGCCAAACGTGCGACGAAAATGCCGATCTCGCCTTGGCGATCTCGTGGGCGACTTCGACGATAACGCCAGGCTCGATGCCGGCTTCCTTGGCGGCAAACTCCGGCGTGTACTGGGCGTAGGTTTCTTTCAACACCGTGACGAAGCTCTGAAACGTCTGCTGTTTGTCTCTATGTTCCTCACGCAAATATTCTTCCCAGTTGACCCAGTGGCGCAAAAAATCGCGATCGAAAAGATCTTCTTGCAAAAGCACGTTGCACATGGCGAGCAAGATCGCCGCCTCGCTGCCCGGCCACGTCGACATCCAGTAATCCGCCTTCGACGCCGTATTGGAAAGCCGCGTGTCGATGACACAAATTTTCGTGCCGGCTTCCTTCGCCTCGATGATGCGCTGCGCGTGGGGATTGAAATAATGGCCGGCCTCCAAGTGCGAACTTAACAGCAGTATGAAACGTGCATTGGCGTGATCAGGCGATGGCCGGTCGATGCCCGACCAGAAAGCGTAGCCCGCGCGCGCGCCGGCGGAACAGACATTGGTGTGGCTATTGTGGCCGTCGATGCCCCAGGAGTGAAGAATCCGTTGATGATAAAGCAGCTCATGCCCCGGCCGGCCGACGTGATACATGATCTCATTGCGCCGCTCTTCGTGCAGCGCCTTACGCACGCGGCCGGCGATGTCGTCGAGAACCTCGTCCCAAGAAACCCGTTCCCACTTGCCCTCGCCGCGTTTGCCGATTCGCTTTAACGGATAACGGATGCGCTCGGGATCGTTTACTTGATTGAGCGTCGCCGGCCCCTTGGCGCAGTTTCTGCCGCGGCTGCCGGGATGTTCGGGATTGCCTTCGAAGCGGCGGATTTGATTAGTCTCCTTTTCCACCACCGCAACGAGACCGCAAGCCGCTTCGCAATTAAAACAAATCGTCGGGATGATCCGGTAATGCTTCTCGACCTTGCGCGGCCACTGCGCCGTATCGTACTCGACCCAGTCGTCCCATTTTTCCACGGGCGGATAACTGACAAGACCATTGGGTTCCAATTTCAAAGCGTCGGGATTTAGCGGCAAGCGCTGTTCATCCATGATTGCAATCCTCTTGAATCCGACTTCCGACTTCCGACTTCTAACTTCTCACTGCTAACTGCTAACTGCTCACTGCTGGCTACTATCAACTCAACGGCACGGCCTGGCCGGCTTTGATCCACAAATTTTCGTACATCCACAGCCCAAAGAGAACCAAAACCGCAGCGATAATATTCGGAATCAGGGAGCTGATCGGCGACAGTACCAAACCAATCGGAAGAACACTGCCAAGGCCGATGACAAAAATCCAGAACGACTTGCTCAGCGGTCCGCTGAGTAACAACTCGCCGGCGCGCGCCGCTTCCGCGGCGCCATGTTTCATGAACAGCTCGCCGAAGGTCATCGCCAGGCTGGCAAAGATCGAAATCACCATGAGCTGACCGATCAAGCTAAATAACGGCAGCGAAACGCCGAGCACGGTGCCGATCAAAGTCAGCATCGCCGCGCCGGCGCCGATGGATTGAACGAGCAGATGCCAAAACAGCAATGGACTTTGCCAAAAATCGCGCCCGCGCGCCTGGGCGAAAAGAAACGCCGAGTAGCCCGACGACGCCACCGCGAAGGTCGCGGTCAGCCACAGCAGCCACGGCGCTAGGCCGTGGCCGCTTAGCAGCAGCGCCAACCACAACGTCAACAGGATCCCGAACGCCATCAGAACGTAACCGCCCAACACCAACCAGGAATTGAAATTGGGCTTGATCAACAAAAAGAAAAAGCGCGACGGCTTCTTGAGATCGAGGACTAGCAGCAACATGGTCGCGGTAAGAAATACCAGAGACACCATCGGGCTGATCAAACTTAGTAGCGCGGCATCTTGTTCGAAACCCATGTTGAGAAAAAGCGCAGACAAAAGCAGCACGCCGCAGGAGATCGACTTGGTCCATAGATATGACGCGATCTTCTTACCCCACGGCGTGATATGCGAGACATCGTAAACTTCCCGCGCCACGCCGGGGATCGAGCGCTCGGGAGCTTTGGTTTTCAGCGAATAGAGATCTTCGCCGGGATCTTTATCCGCCCAAAAGTGCGCATCCTGCGGTTCCATCATCGACGGATTCAATAGATCGCCCTCGACGCCGACGTAGAAAAGTTTCGGCTTGGTCCCCTTCTCGGCCTTGCGCACGCTGACTTTCTCCATGGCGACGCGCTTGCTGATGGTGCTGTTGGCATCATCGAGATCGCCGGAAAGAATCGCTTGAGTCGGACAGACCACTTCGCAGGCCGGCTTATAGCCCATCTCGACTCGCGATGCGTCGAAGTTGCATTTCGCGGCCGTGTTTCGGTCTGGATCGATATACAGCGCATCGTAGGGGCAAGCTTGCATGCACGACTGGCAGCCGATGCAGCGCTCGTTGTCGAAGTCGACAATGCCGTCGGGCCGGCGAAATAACGACACCGTCGGGCAGATCTCGATGCACGGCGCGTCGTCGCAATGATTGCAGCGCAGCACGGCGAAGTGGCGCCGGGTGTCGGGATACTGGCCCTTCTCGACGTACTTCACCCAAGTACGGTTCACGCCAAGCGCGACGTTGTGTTCTTCCTTGCAAGCCACCGTGCAGGCGTGGCAACCGATGCAGCGGTTCTGATCGATGAGAAATCCGTAGCGCATTCCAGACCTTTCTAATCGGAAAACTAAGCTGTCTATTTCGAAGGTTTCGATTCAGATAGCAGCAAAATTCAGCTGGGGTCAATTGAAATGAAGAAAAACTTCTCTGCGAAGCAAGAAAAAATTTATTTTCATAATCTTGCGGGTTTTCGCTTCGAGCCGAACACAAAATCCGTCATGCCCGCGAACGCGGGCATCCAGGCGAGGGCGGGTGCCGACCCGCCCCTACGGCGAATAACCTGGATTCCCGCTTTCGCGGGAAAGACGGAAGGGGAGATTCGTTGCCAGTCGAAAATTTGCCGACTGTCCACTCTAGGCCAACGAGCGGTCAGCCTTTACGCGTCGGAAACGCCGGCGGGATAATTTGCTCGACGCTGCGGCCATTCCAGTCCCGCCCGGCCCAGTTGTCCCAGGCGCGCGCGGCGCCCGCTTCGGCTTGCGCGAATAGTTCGTCGTCGTCGATGCGCGTCGAGCGACCGTTCTCGACGACCACTTCGCCGTCGACGATGACCGTCTCGACGTCGGCGCCGCTGCCGTATTCGACCAGCGCATTGATCGGGTCGCGTACCGGGCCGTAGCGCGTCGTGCGCAGATTGACGATCACCAAATCGGCCTTGGCGCCGGCGGCGAGCCGGCCCAAGTCCGATCGGCCCAGCGCGGTGGCACCGCCGATGGAGGCGGCGTTGAAAACGTCCGCGGCACGAGCGCCGGAGGCGTCGCGATCGACCAGGCGCGAGATCAACGACGCGTAGCGCATCTCAGCGACGATATCGAGCGGATAGGTATCCGTGCCAATGCCGATGCGAACGCCGGCTTCCAGATAGCGGTCGAACGACTCCATCGCGAAGGCCATCTTGGCGCACTTGTGCGGGCAGTGGCCGACAGTGGTGCCGGTCTCGGCGAGAATTTTCATCTCATCGCCGAGCGGATAATCGACCCGCGAATGCCCTCCCGTGATCGCCATATGGCCGAGCGTGGTGCGTGGGCCAAGAATACCGACATCGGCGAGAAATTCAGCAACCGGCTTGCGATACTTGTTGAGAATTTCTAAGAACTCGCGAAAGTTACCGCCGGCGTGAATATGAATCGGCACGTCCAATTCTTTCGCCACGGCGACCGCTTCGCGCAAGAGCGACGGCTCGCAGGTTTCGGCTTGCGCCGGATTGAGAATTCCTTGCAGGCGCCCGTTGTGCGCGCCGTGGAACTTCTGGATGAAATCGGCGGCGAGCTGCAACCCAGGCCGACCTTTGTCGGCGCGCTCTTCATAGTAATGCCGCCCTTCGGCGTCGGTGAAAATATCGTGGCTGCGAAACGGAGGACTGAAGAAAACTCTACCGCCAGTTTGACCGACAATCGCAACGTAGTCATCCAGCGCTCCCGGACCGCCGCCGGGATCGAGCACCGTCGTCGCGCCGTTTCTAAGCGCACTGTAGAGAGCGTACTTTCGGCCCATGGCCACCGCGGGCGGCGCGGGCGCTTCGACCTTTTCTTTCAACGGCGCGCCGAAAACAAACCAATTGGCGGCGAGATAATCTTTCCTGGTGACGTCGGTGAGCAGATAGTCGCCAATATTTAATTGTGAATGAACGTGGAGATTGATAAAGCCGGGACAAACTATTTTGCCCGAAGCATCGACGACGCGGTCAGCCGGTTGAGTTTTGTCAACGCCGACCGATTTTATCGTATTGCCGTCGATCAAAACCGAACCGTTAGGAACGATTTCATGGCTCGTGCCGGACCAGCCCACTACGACGCCGCCGTCGATACGAATGCTCATGCTCACTTCTTTCTTACTTCCTCTCCCTCTGAGAGAGGACAGGCGACCAGCCGGTCGCCCCTACAAAGACCCCTCACCCCCATCCTAAGAAGGGAAATGAAATATCGGCACCGTTACGCCGGCAGCGTCGGCGTGTCGTCTTCGCGACCGTGCAGCGCGTACCAATAAATATTGTTCATGTAGCGCCAGCGCCGGATGGTGGCGTCCTCCACCTGTTTGATCGCCGCCGCTTGCAGCTCTGGTGTGGTGCAAAATTTCTCGACGATGGCGAAGCCCTTGGAGCCGTGAATCTCGTCGGCGTGGATATGTTCTTCGAAGAAGCGGATTTCCCGCGCGTGCGCTTTGTAACCGTAATGCTTGTGCAGCGCCGGCACGATTTTTTTGCAGATGTCCAAGAATTGCGACTCCAGGCCAATGAACATGCCGGCGGCGGCGACCGGCCAAGGTTTTTGATAAACCATCATCCAACCCCAGTTTTGCAACTGTTCGGTGCCGCCGAGCAGGATCGAACTCTCGACGCTGTTGCGTTCCACGCCGCTGGCGGCGACGTAGTCCTTCAACATGTCGAGATGACGATCGTCGGGATTCTCCTCATCGCCGAGATTTTCATAGAGATAGTTTTTCACCTCGCGCACGGGAATCTGCGACGCTTGGTACGCCAGCCAGTTCAAAAACTCGCCGACAAAGTGGTAGTGCTGGGTGCAATAAAAAGCGGTCTGCTCCTTGGTCAGCTTACCCTGCGCCCACAGCTCGAAAAACGGATGGTTCTTGCTGTGCTTCTTGTCGCGCGCCGCGACCAGCTGATCGTGAAAACTACCCATGACGAACCCTCACTTTCGTTCCCAAAGCTTAGCGAAGAAACCACTCTTATCTAATTCATCCAAGTAACGTCGGTCAATCAGGTCCTCAGCAGGAGCTGGGCAAAACCAACCATGAAAAGGATTAGGAGAAATAAAGGAGCGATAAGCTTTGCGAGACGGGGGAATTGCAGCTTTGCGCGATCGTGTAGATTCATCTACGTCGTACGCTCCGCTTCAAGACGATCCAAGCGCGCTTCAACCCGGTTCATTTGTTCCTTGAGAACCTTGAACTCGATATCGAGTGTCTCGTGGAGCTTCATGAAGCCATCGACGTGATTGGCGAGGCGGTCGATTCGCAGTTCCAACGTGGCCCCTTGCTCGGAAATCTGCCGTTTGAGTTCACCTAATTCAAACTCGATCACGCTCTGGCGCCGATCTGATTGCGCGAAGCGCTGATCCACCTGGTCGAAGCGCCGATCCACTTGCTCAAAGCGCTGATCCACCAGGTCGAGTCGCTCGTTGACTTGGTGGAATCCGGTACGAACCAGCCCTTCAATAGACTCAAGTCGATGAGCGGCACTCGGCGCTTTCCTGGGGGTCTTTTTCTTAGCCATTCGGCACCTTCACATGATGTCCAAAAATCAAAGAGGATTTACCCTAAATCAGACAGGTGTCAGATTCAAGGTAAATCCTCTGAGAAAGTTATCGCCCGGAGAAACTACCCTTCTGCGCGTTCGATGATCTGTTCCACCGGCTTCAGACGAACATCGATCAACGCCGATTGTCCGCCTGCGACGGCGCGCAGGCCGCGCTCCACGGCTTTACGCACTTCGCCCGGCTCTTCGACTTTTTCGCCGTAGCCATCGAAGGCTTTCATCAGCACCGAGTATTCCGGACAAGGCGCGATGTGCAAGCCGGAAAAGTTATTCGACTTCACGGCCCAACCACCCGGATAGTATTTGGGCACGCCTGATTTCTGCGACAGGTAGCCCTGGTTGTTAAACATGATGGTCAGGAACGGCAAGTTGTGCTCCTGCGCCGCGCCGAAAGCCGCCGGCGCGGGATCATAGTTAAACGAGCCATCGCCGATCAAACAAATCACCGGCCGTTTGGGATTCGCCGCTTTGACGCCGAGAGCGGTAGCTAACCCGGTTCCAAGGCCGCCGATGCAACCGTTGAAGAACGATCCTGGCATGAGGTTGTCGAAATAGCGATGCACCGCCAAACGGTGCGTGATGGTCTCTTCGACGACCATGGCGTCTTTGGGTAATACCTGGCTGATCTCATGGGCGACCCAGCGGGTGTCCATGGGTTTCTGACTGCCCAGCGCGATCGCTTCGTCGCGCCATTTTTTGCGCCGCGCGTCGTTCTTGGCTTTAAGCTCTCCAGCGCGACGAGTGCGCGTCGCATCGCCTTTGGAAACTTTTTTCTTGAGTGACGCGAGCAGATGCTCCAACGACGATTCGATTTCGCCGGTGAGGCAGAGATCCGACTGGTAGCCATAATAGGGAATCTCGACGCGCAGTGGATTCTCATCGAGCATGGCGACCTTGGCGCCCTTGGACGGCGTGGTCGAGGCCGGATGCCAAGGGGCGATGACCGCAACGAGAAAAATTACATCGGCGCCCTGTACGCCTTCTCTGACGTCGTAGCCGCTGTGCAGCGCATGGGTGCGCGGAATGTTGATCACGCCGGTGCTGCGCGATTCAACCACCGGACAGCCGAGCAGCTCGGCGATCTCGACCAGGAGATCCACGCTCTTCATCGTCTTGCCGGCGTCTTCGGCGACAATCACCGGATTGTGCGCGCCGGCGAGCAGGTTGGCGAGATCTTCGATGCCCTTCGGATCGGCGGTCGCCAACGGCGAGCTGCCGAGTTCGGAGGGCACGTCCTTGGTCATATTCTCAAAGAGGTATTCCATCGGCACCGACACGAACACCGGTCCGCGCGGGCCGGCCATGGCGATGCGGCAGGCGCGTTGAACCGTCGACGGCAGGATAGACTTCGTGTTGACGCCGAAACTCCACTTGACCGTGTGATCGACCAGCTTGGCCGGTCCGCCCATATCGCCGAGATGGCCCTGCCACTGGCCGCCGACATCCGGTCCTTCGTCTTCGCCGAAGCCGATGGATTCGCCGGCGAAAACCACCATCGGCACTTGCTCGTGCAGCGCCGCGCGCATGGCCATGGTCGCATGCAACGCGCCCACGGTAGTGTGAATTACCACCGCCGGCAGTTTGCCGGTCGATTTTGCATAACCGCTCGCCATGCCGACGGCGATCTCTTCATGGCGCGTGCTGTAATATTGCGGCATGCCTTCCACGCCCGGCTCCGCCAACGCTTCCCACAACGGCGACCACTCCGAGCCCGGCGAAGCGAAGATTTTCTCCACGCCCATCTTGCCGAGCACGCGCAGCATGGTCTGCGCTCCTGTCAATCCTTTGGTTTGAATCATTCTCAACTCCTCTCGGTATTTGCAGATACTATTTAGTTTACGGATTCCGAATCGTGCATTCTTGTCTGTCATTCCGAGGAGCTGAAAACGACGAGGAATCTAATTCACGCCGTTACGCGTAAACCTAGATTCCTCGCTTCGCTCGGAATGACAATACGATCACATGTTGTAAAATCGTTTGGCGTTGTTGAGCAGCAAATCCTTCTTCACGTCGAGCGAAATATCGGTGCGATCCCATAGAATCGTCGCCGACTCCGGCCAGCTCATATCCCAGTGCGGATAGTCTGACGCGTACATAAGCGTCTTGGAGCCGATCTCCCCGACAACGTAACTGATCATCTTCTCTTCCGGCTCGCAACCGTAGTAGCTGTTCTCGCTGAACAAATATTCGCTCGGCTTCTTCTTGCACAGCGGCGCTTCGACCTTGCCGCGTTTTTCCCACTCTTCATCCATGCGCTCGGCCCAATAGGGCAGCCAGCCGCAGCCGACTTCGAGGTAGCCTATTTTCAATTTGGGAAACATTTCCGGAATGCCGCCAAAGACCATCGCGGTCAGTTGGCGCAGCACTGGAAAAGGATGGCCGGTGGTGTGAAGACAGATAAAAGAATCGAAGACTTCGCTCCCCGGTTCGTCGCCGCCGAACGCATGAATCGTGATCGGCGTGTTCAAGCGCTGCGCTTCTTCATAGAGCGGGTAGAATTCCGGACTACCCAAGTTTTTCCGGTGCGCCTGCGCGACCAACATGCCGCCGCACAAACCGAGCTTGGTGACGGCGCGGTTGAGCTCTTTGGCGCACTCGGCGGGATTGCTCACGGGCAAATTCGCCACGGCCTTCAAGCGCGGCGAAGCTTTGCAATAATCCGAGATAAAGTCGTTGTAAGCGCGGCACAGCGCGGTTTGGAATTTTGCGTCGCGCACCCGGCCCACGCCGAGCCCGCTGGTGGGAAACATCACGGCGGTGTCGATCTGCTGGGTATCCATCGCTGCCAAACGATCTTCGACCTTGGCGCCACCCTGACCCAACGTCCCGCCCATATTGCGATCATAATGCTCGCTCGGGATGAACGAGGCCTTCTGGCTCCGATAGGGCTCGGGCAGATACTTTCGGATATCGTTGTCGACGTCGCGCGCATGCGCGTCGGAATCTAAAACTTTGATCGCGTCACGTAATTCCATAGATCCCTCCTAAATAAATGAAGCCACTTCGCGGCCGAAGTGTTGACCCCGGCCTTGACCGCTGGACCCTGCGCCCAACAGTCAATCAGCGTTATTTCTTCCTCGGATCGTCCTTGGCATCGACGTAGTCGAAGCTCGACTTGCCGGGGACCGACACCTGGAACACAGCGGGTCCCTTGGCGGTCAGGAAGTGTGGCGAATTTGGCTTCTCGACAATAAAGCTGCCTGCCGGATAAGACTTCAGTTTGGCGTCATCGAATTTATCGCCCTCCCCATAGAGTACGGTCCCGGAGAGAACTGTCACGAGGTTCTCAGTAGGATGGCTATGGGGCATGATTTTCACGTTCGCAGACAACTGAACTCGGTTGACGTAATCCCCCTGCTTGGGGTCTCCCATGAGAAGGACCGCTTTGGCTCCCTTTGGCAACTGAGGGCTCTCACCAAACTTGATCTCACTGGCAGTAAGAGTCTTTGCTCCCGAACTCTGGGCTTGAGCAGCTGCACTGACGACGATGCTTCCAAACACCAACGTCGATACGATTGCGATTCTCTGCAAATTCATGAAAATCTCCCGTCCAATGGTTCCACGCTGAAATCAGCGTGTTCGACAATAAATAATATTCGCTAGTGGTTCACTTTGAGCAAGATCCCTCTCTTAGTTCGGGATGACGAGTCGTTTAGTAGTTGTCATTCCGAGCCCTTCGGCTGTGCTCAGGATAAACTCCGCGAGGAATCTTTCTTCATGTCGCGCTTGGCTTGAATTCTAACTGAACCACTATCTAATATTCAGTTAAACGCAGATCACGCGGCCTTGGGCAACGACGCCGGCGCGTTCAGCTTGTATAGTTTGCGCACGTTGGTATTGAGCAGCTTCTCACGGTCCGCCGCTGACAAATGAGCCATATCACGCTCGATCACCGCGCGCGAGTTGGGCCAAGTCGAATTCTGGTGCGGGTAGTCATTGGACCACATGCAGTTGTCGACGCCCCACCAGGAAAACAACTTTCCGCCCACCGCGTCGTTAAAAAAAGTCGCGTAGATTTGCGCGGCGAAATATTCGCTGGGCAATTTGGTCATCTGGACTTTTTCCGTGTGTCGATGACGTTTGAAGCCCTTATCGCACTGGCCGAGCCAGAAAGGCATCCAGCCGATTTCATTTTCCACTGAAACGATTTTGAGCTTCGGATATCGTTCCAGTACGCCGGAAAAGATCATGTCAAACAGCGCGTCTTCGATTTCTTTGGTCTGCTGCACGCCGATCCGGTAGCGGTTGATCCCGTGGCTGGTCTGGCGGTGCATGCTGTCGCCAAAGCCGGTGAGGATATGCAGGTGCACCGGCAAATCGAGGTCTTGAGACGCCGCCCAGAAGCGTTCGTAATGATCCGACGTGAACGGCAAGCTCGGATGCGGCACCTGCCAAATCATCGTGCCGACAACGCCTTGTTTCTTGCAGCGCTCCATCTCGGCGATCGCATGATCGACGTTGTACATAGAGAGCAGCGCAATGCCGAACAACCGATCG
>Ga0137461_1000037_pt1 | contig 25080 bp, 22 predicted proteins | sample EasRivERMGT746_2_FD_104650 | JGI IMG/M metagenome (GOLD analysis project Ga0137461, IMG submission 104650) | Soil microbial communities from meander-bound floodplain in the East River, Colorado, USA - East River MetaG ERMGT746_2 | ecosystem: Environmental > Terrestrial > Soil > Floodplain ... | reverse complement strand
CTGACCACTCATTCGCTACCGGCGGCGAATGCGCCCGGCGCGGCGCTGATGGGACAGGTGAGCTCCGCCGAAGAAGGCGCGATGGAAGGCGTGCTGGTGAGCGCCAAAAGTGCCGGCTCGACCGTCACGTTCACCGTGGTCAGCGACCAGCAAGGGCGTTATCAGTTCCCTGCGGCGAAATTGGCGCCGGGCCAATATTCGCAGCGTATCCGGGCGGCGGGATACGATGAAGATTTTTTGCCTTGACGCTGAGAAGAGCTTCGCGGTAATTTCACGGCAAGCGAATTTGTCCGACCTGATTTGCGCGGGAGGTTTACCATGTTGAAGCGATTTTATTTTTGTCTCGTGCTCGGCTTCGGATTATTTTTGGCGCAGGCCATGCACGCCCAGGACCGCGCTGGAACTCTGCAAGGCGTGATCAAAGATAACAAAGGCGCGCCGGTGGCCGGCGCCTATGTAAAAATGAAAAACGCCGAGCGGCGTGTCACTTTCATGGTGGTCAGCCAAGCACAAGGCCACTACTCGGTGAATAGTCTTCCATCCGGGAAATACGCCGTGCAGGCGATCGGCGGTGAGTTTCAAAGCGAGATGTCCGCGCCGATAGAAGTAATGCCAGGCAAGCCTGCGACCTTCGATCTGTCGCTGACCGCGACGCGCGCGCCGCGCTTGCCAGGAGCATGGCCCGGAAGGCTGCCCGGCGTAGTGGTCGGCGAAGGCGGTGAAGGCAGACGAACACCGCCGGCGCTGCCGGACGGCGAAGGCAAACCGATCGTCGAAGCAAAATGCGTCACCTGCCACGACGCGCAGCGAATCTCGCGCGTCCAAGCGAACCGCGACCGTTGGCAAACGATCATGCGCAACATGGGTGCGTACGCGCAAGGTTCAACGGCGGCCAAACCGCTCAACGATAACGAAGCGAAAATCGTGCTGGATTATGTGCTGGCCAATTTCTCCGGCGTAGGCGGCGCCGGCAGGCCGGCGCCCGATCCCAATAGCCGGCTGCCCAGAACATTGGCCCAGGGCGAGGCCGCCAAATATATCGCTGTAGAATATGAATTGCCCGACAACAAAGCCGAACCGCATGAGGTGTCGGTGGACTTGGAAGGAAATGGTTGGGTCACTCAGAGAGTAGGCGGAAGGCTCGGCCGCTTCAATCCCAAAACATTTACCTACACCGAGTACACGCCGCCCGCCGGTCTATCGCAAACCAACCGACTGAACGCTATCAACCGCGCGCCTGATGGAAAGCTGTGGTTCATCGATGGCGGCCCCAATCGCCGTTGGCTTAGCGTCGATCCGAAGACCAAAGAATTCGAAGTTTACGAGCTGCCAAAACTCAAAAGCGGTTCCGCCAGCGGCAACACCATGCGCGTACACCCGAACGGCACCGTCTGGTTGAATTCGATTGCCGCCAACCAAGTCATCGGCTTGGATCCCAAGAGCCGGGAGTTCACCTTCCATGAAGTTCCCGCCGGCTTGAAGCGTGGCCGCACCGCAAATCCGTACGGCATGGCGATCTCGGGCGACGGCAAGATTTGGTTCGTCGAAAACTCGGTCAATCAAATGGGCCGGCTCGATCCGGCGACGGGAAAAATCGACGAGTACGAAATCTTCGTGAAAAATCCCGTGGCGCGCAAAAGCGGCATGGACTCCGCAGGCAACGTCTGGGTCGGCCTGCATGGCGCCGGCAAGTTGATGAAGGTCGACTACAAGACGACCAAGATGACGGTATACGATCCTCCGACCGAGGACTCCGGCGTCTATTCCATCCAGGGCGACCCGAAAAGCCAGTTGGTTTGGTTCAGCGAGCAGCATGTCGACCAGATGGCGCGCTTCGATCCCAAGACCGAGAAGTTCACAGAGTTTGCTTTGGCGAATGCCGAGTCCGATCCGCGCCGCATCGAAGTCGATCCGACTAACCCGAACCGTATCTGGTGGTCGGGCAATCTGTCGGGCCGCATGGGTTACATCGAGTTGTTGAAATAATTTTAGGATCGCGCAAATTTCGCTAGAATCCCGCGCGAAGCTAGGATAGAGAGTCTTTTAAATTGAGTATCCCATGATTATCGCTCTACTCATTCTTCATGGACTTCTCGCCGTCGCCCTGCTCGGCGCGATCACGCACCAGACCATCGGTGTTTGGACGCCGGCGCGCGGCCACTCGGGATCTTTCGTCGGACGCATGCGCGGAGTCTCGGCGCCGGCTTATGTCAATGCGATCATCGTTTTCTATCTGCTCACATTCTGTGTCGGCGCAACTATCTATCCGAGCTATCGCCTCAACGTTAGAATCGTCCTCGAACAAATGCAGCTCTTCAAACAAAACGGCGCCTTCGAGCTAAAAGAGCATCTAGTCGCCATCGGCTTAGGGATGTTGCCGGCCTACTGGTACTTTTGGCGCCAGCCCCTCGCCCGCGAGCACGCCCGCGCGCGCGCCTGCGTCACATTGATTTTAGCGTTCGTGGTTTGGTGGAGCTTTCTGGTCGGCCACGTGCTCAACAACGTCCGGGGATTTGAATGAACACCTCGCGCTTATCAACGTTCACGATCGTCTTCTCGATCGCCTACGCGGCGCTCTACCTGCTCTCGGTGGAGTACAACTGGGCGCTGTTTACCTATCATCCGGCGCTGGAAAGCTTCGGCGCGCTGGTGCAAAAACCCATCGACGGCGGCCCGGCGATGTACTGGTATGGCTGGCTCACAACCTCCGCGCTCGGCGCCTTCGCCGTCGCCGCACTGGCGTGCGCGGTTCCGGCTGGCTTGGGCAATCGAATTTGGTCCGGCTTGGCCTGGGCGGTGCCACTAGCGGCCATGTTCGCATTCGTTTATATTCTGCGAGGGTACTTTACGAAATAGCATTGGCGCACCGAGGGGGCGCGTTTGAATTATTCCATTGCGCTGGGGCGCAGGAGGCTCAATGAAATTACCGGCAACCCATTTTCGTTTCACCTTAGCGATGGCAATCGGTTTCACGTTGTTAACTTTCGCGCCGGCCTGGCCTGGCGGCAGCGACGATGAAGCGCCCGACGCCCATCAGGACCATGGCCCAAACTATTTTGGCTTCGTTAAAGACACCACCGGCAAGGTCATTCCCGATGCCAAGGTCACCGCGGAGATCAAAGGCAAAGGCTCGGTGATCGCGCGCACCAACGCCACCGGCGCCTACAAACTGCCCGGCTTCGGCAAAGAAGTCACGCCGGCCAATGTTGCGATCTCGTGCAGCAAAGACGGCTACAAGCAAACCCGCGCGCTGACCCGCACGGCGCTCAACAAAAAACCGCTGACGGCGATCGAAATCGAATGCACCATGCAAAAGGTCGGCGCCAAGTAGCGCGCTGGACCGAACAAGCACCCGCAGCTCGCGCCAATTGATATGCCGCCATCCACAGTCATTCCCGCGAAAGCGGGAATCCAGGTTCGTGTCACCATCACCTGTCAAATCGCCGTCGCACTTCTGGCGGTCATCAGTAATACGAGCCCAGCGGTCGCCGCCGCGCAGCCCCTTGCGTTGCGCTACTGCCAAGCCTACTCAGCCGCCCGCAGCATTTTTTCCTTGCCGGTCGCCATCGCCGAACGGCAGAACCTGTTTCGCCGTGAAGCAGTTAATTTTAAAATCGTCGTGCCGATTCCCGGCGGCTCGGATAAGATGATCGACGCGCTGCACGACGACAGTTGCGATGTCACCCACGTCGCCGCGCCATTTTTGATTCGTGCCGCGCTGGGCGGCTCCGACGCCGTCGCCGTCGCCGCGGAATTTACCAATCCTATTTACAGTCTTATCGTCAAAGCCGAAATCAAAAGTTATGAAGATCTTCGAGGAAAAATGATCGGTCTTGCCGACGAGGCCGGCACGATCACGATCTCGACGCGCAAGCTGCTGGCGATGAATGGCGTGCGCGCCGGCGATTTCCGCGTCAAAATCATCGAAGGCACGCCGGCCCGCTGGAGCTGTCTCAAACGCGGCGAATGCGACGCCGTGCCACTGGGCCAGCCGCAAGATTTGCTGGCATTGAAAGAAGGCTTTGGCGTGCTCGGCATTTCCAACGAAGCCGTGCCCGACTTTCTCTACACCGTCACCGCCGTGCGCAAATCCTGGGCCGAGAAACATCCCGACACCATCGTGCGCTACATCCGCGCCCTGGGCGCCGCGTTTAAATTCATTCGCGATCCGCTGAACCGTAAGTCCGTCGTCAAGACCATCGTCGAGAGCACCGATACGCCGGCGGACATCGCCCAGCAAACTCTCGCGCTGTTCTTCGAACCGGAGCGCAACGTGATGCCCATGCGCGGCGAGATCAATCTCAAAGGCATGACCCAAGTCATCGCCTTCATGGCCGAAGCGGGATTGCTGAAGGAACCGTTGCCAGCGGCGGCACGGTTTGTCGAACTGAAGTATTTGCAGATGGCAGGGATCAAATAGCCTCGCGCGGATGTGCGCGATGCACAAACACTTTGTCGTCCGATAAGTTTTTGACGCCCGTAGCGAAAGCGGCGTCGGAGGTCACTTATGAAAAAAATGATTGGGGTTTTACTGACTCTGTGTGTTTTTCTACCATTCGCCCAAGCGGCGGAGAAAATCAGGATCGGCTTTCCCGATCTCGCCGCGCAGTTCTTGCCTCTGCCGTTGGGCGAGGTGAAGGGTCTTTTTCACGAGGAAGGACTGCAAGCCGAGTTCATTCGCATCAGGCCGGCGATTTCGTCGGCGGCGCTGATCGCGGCAGAAATCGATTACGATGCCGTGATCGGCAACGGCATCGCCGCGGCGATTCGCGGGTTGCCGGTTAAGATCATCGCCGCCTACGTGCCGGCGACGCCGATGGCGCTGATCGCCCGGCCCGAGTTCAAGTCGGTGCCGGAGCTGCGCGGCAAAACCATCGGGCTCAACACTTACGGGGGCGCGCTTGAGTCCATCGCGAGGCTCATGTTCAAGCACTTCGGTCTCGACCCCGACAAGGACGCGAAATTTCTTCCCACGGGCACCGTCGACTCACGCTTCGCCGCGATGCAGCAAAACTTGACCGCCGCGACTTTGGGCTCTCCGCCCATCGATTTCTTGGGCAAGAAGCTGGGCTTCATGGTTATCGCGCGCGCCCACGAGCTTTTCAGTTTTCCGGCCAGCGGCCTGGTCGCGAGCGTGAAGAAGATCAAAGAAAGGCCGGATGAAGTCAAGCGCGTGATCAAAGCCGGGATCAAGGCCAACCGTTATATCCGGCAGAATCGTGACGGCACGATGCAGTTCATGTCCGCATGGCTGAAGATCGACAAGGAGATCGCGGCGGTGACCTACGATAGCGTCGTCAAAGCTTACAACGACGACGGCGGCGTCCCCGAAAGCGGCCTTCGACTCGTCATCGAGGAAGCCAAACGGGTCGGCAAAGTAGAGCGCGAGATTTCAATTACCGAGGTGGCCGATCTGACGATTCTCCGAGAGGCGCAAAGGGAGCTCACCGCCAAAACGAAATAGTTGCCGGCGTGCTTGCGACAGCGGTCGCGTATGAGCACGAACCCTGGAATTGGATAATTTTTGCTGGAAGTCAAAAAAGCCCAACCCGTATGATTCCCTACCGCGACGAAAACGAAACTCAGCGCTGGTCCATCGTCACCGCCGTGATCATCGCTCTCAATATCTTCGTCTGGCTCATCGTTCAGGGCGCCGGCTCCGAGTTTCCGCTCGCGAAATCGGTGTGCGAGCTTGGACTGATTCCCGGCGAGTTGACTGCGTCCCTTCCCGTCGGCTCGCGCTTCCCGATGGGCCGCGGCCTAGTTTGTCTCACCGATCCGGGACGTCAGTTCTCGCACTTGATCACGTCCATGTTTCTGCACGGCGGCTGGATGCATCTGTTGGGCAATATGTGGTTCCTCTGGCTCTTCGGCAACAATATTGAAGACTCCATGGGCCGGCTGCGCTTCGTTTGTTTCTATCTCTTGACCGGTCTCGCCGCGGCCTTCGGCCAAGTCGTGGCCAGTCCCAACTCGGTGATTCCCATGGTCGGCGCCTCGGGCGCGATCAGCGGCGTCATGGGCGCGTATCTGATTCTCTATCCGCGGGTAAAAGTCTACGTGCTCTTGCCGATTTTTATTTTCTTCACCTCCATCGCCCTGCCGGCCTGGATGATGCTCGGTTACTGGTTTTTTCTCCAACTCGCCAGCGGGCTGGTGTCTAGCGACGACATGGGCGGCGTCGCCGTTTGGGCCCACGTCGGCGGTTTCGTCGCCGGCGTCGTGCTGATAAAATTTTTCGTGCGCGACGATTACGTCCACGCCCACCGCTCCAGCCGCTGGCGCCCGCAAAGGGTCATGCGCGATTGGTAAGGCCGAGATTAATTGAAAATGGAAAATGGAGAGTGATCCGAACATTATCAATTATCCATTATTTCTTGTAGATTTTCTCGATGAAGCCGCTCTTGTCCAATTCCCGCACGATGCTCTCATCGACAATATCTTCGAAACGCAGTTGCGAGCCCGGCTTGCGGCTGGTGGCTTCCTTGATCTGAATCTCCACGCCGGGACGCGTCACTAGTGGAACTACGTCATACAGTTTTGCGCTCGCGCTATAGGCCGCCTCCAAGTAATCCTCGTTGGTGGTGCGCGCGTACTTCGCCATAATTTTTTTGCTCTCGTCCTTGCGCGTTTTAACGAAGTGCACCGCTTCGATGTGCGCCATGATCACTTTCTTTACCGTTTCGCGGTTGCGCGCCAGATAGTTTTTTGTCGTCGCCGCGCAGATATAGGGAAACTCGAAGCGCTCCTTAAAGTCCGCCGTGCTGATGAGAATCCGAAACGGCATGCCCTTGGTCAAGTGAACAACGCCGGGAGGGGAGGGGAAACCAGCGATGCGCCCGGTGCGAAACGCCGCGGCGCGCTCGGACGAGCCGCCGACTTGCATGATCGGCACCTGCTTGTCGGGTTCCAAGTTCAAGCCGCGCAACAGCGCGCGCGCCGCCACGTCGGAGGCGCTGCCGAGCCGGCTGATGCCGATACTCTTCCCCTTCAGTTCCTCCGCCGATTTTATCGACTCACTCACCACCAACTCATAGGGCAGCGAGTTGAGATAGCAGGAGACCAAGACGATCTGAGCGCCGGCCACCGCCGCGCTCGCGATGGCGCCGCCCGAGGCGTTGGCCACATGGACATCGCCGGCCAACAGGCTCGTCACACTGGTGGTGGTGCTGGCAATAAACAGCAGCTCCGCATCCAAGCCATATTTTTTATAAAGCCCCCTGTCCTGGGCGAGAAACCAGACCGCGTTGCTGGTCTCCAAAGCACTGTGCGATAGCCGGACCTTTTCCTGAGCAAATGCTAGGTTCGAGAAAACTTGATAGAGGCAAAATAAGCCGGCAAGGAACCAAATTCGCCAGAACCGTCCCATACATCCTCCGGTTGAACCGTGGCTACGAATTAGCATTCAATTCTTCTACCGCCAAGCCGCGTCGGCGGGAAGCAGATTCTTGCCAAAGCGCCGCTCCGGCGGTGCCGCCAGCCAATCTTTGGTTTTCTCCGCGTAATATTTAAAGTGAGGCGTCTCGCGGTGCGCCGCAAGCGCAGCCTCATCCCGGTACACTTCGTAAAAATAAAAACGATTTGCATCGCCGCGGTCTTGAATCACATCGAAGCGCAAACAGCCTGGCTCATCTCGCTCGGAATGCTCGGCATCGTAGCGCACCACTTCCAAGAACTCGGCGACATGCTCCGGCGTCACCTGGATCGTCACATGCAGAATCACCATAGCAGCATCTCCTTACCCCTTACGCTCTTTCACACAGCGGCGGCCTGAACACTGCGAAGACTTTGTCCGAATTGGTAATCCACGATTCCAAAAACACCGCTTCATCCGGCTTGCGCTTGAGTTCGGCCATGGCGCCGGCCAGGCAAAACCAATTGAGCAGCTCGTGATGGCCGCGCTCTTCCGCTTGCGCCAAATGGGTATTTTTCCAAGTCTCCCAGTCACCAGTGCGCAGCGCTTCGTAGTAGCGCCGGTCCGATTCCACGTCGGGATACATGCGGCCATGCTTCGCCGTGAGAAAAGAATGGGACCAGCTGGAAGACGCGATCAAGGCCACTTTCCATGGCGAATCGACAAACGCCCGCGCCGTCGCGGCGCCGATCTGAAAACAGCGCCACGGCTGCGGCCCCGGCGGATCTTCGCGCCCGGCGAAACTCTTCGCCTTCGACGGCGTCGGCGGCACGCCTTCGCTGGCGGTCAGGTAACGTCCGTAGGCGTTGGTCGTAAACGGCACCAGCGGATAGGGAAACCCTTTGCGGTCCCAGTCGAGAAACAAAACTGAATTGGCGAACGCGTGGCCGAGCGTCATGTGCAGCGGCTTGTAGGCGTAGGCGATGTCGAAGCCATCATTGAGCAAGAACGACGCGAGATGCTTGCCGCCCTGGCGATGGCCGCGCACCGAAAAGATTTTTTCCTTGGGCTCGTTCCAAGAGTTGACGCCGCGTTGGTTATGCGTCCAAGGCTGAAACTCCGCGCCGTCGTAAGCGAGCACCGAGAACGGCGGCACACAGTCGTCGCGAAAATTTTCGAACTGATCGTCGCCCCAGATCACACAGAAGTCGGGCTGAAATTCATCGAGGGCGCGGCGCGCCATGCGAAAGCCGTCGATCATCTCTTGGCGATGGGCGTCGGAATGCGCCAACCCGCCATCCGTGCCCCACTGCCGGCGCATCGGCTCCGGCCAATTATCAATCGAACGCAAAGCTTCCGGCAACGCCGGGTCCGCCAGACACATTTTGATGCGCCGGCAAAGATTGCCCTGCGCCGTCAGCCCCGGATAATGCGTCACGCCGAGCCCAAGTATCTCTCCCATGCTTCCTCCGTGCGCCGTGAAACTGCCACTGTGCTACATGAGCCAAGAGAAATTGTCCAGAATCATTTTTCTCTGGAACGGTCCTCGTGCCCCGACGAACACGATCACGACCATGAACTCGATCAACCCCCTAGCCGGCGACGAACTTTTGCTGTAATGCTGCGCAAAGGCAGTCAAATTCTTGCCGGAATGAACGGAGGCAATCATGCTGGATCCCATCGAAGCGCTCAAAGAAAAAATCGTCATGGTCTGTAAAGTTTTGCAGCATCAAGGCTTGGTCGACGGCTATGGCCATGTCACCGCGCGCCTGGCGGACGGCCGGATTCTCAGCACGCCGCACATGCCGCCGGGAAAGGTCGCGCTGCGCGACTTGATCGTCATTGACAGGGACGGCAACAAGCTCGAAGGCTTCGGCGAGCCCAACGGCGAGACCGCCATGCACACGTCGATCTACAAAGCCCGCCCCGACGTCCAGTGCATTTTGCACTACCATGCCGATGAAGTCGTCGCCATCAGCGTCGCCACGAAGGGAATCAAGGTCGTCGCCAACTGCGGCGTGCACTTTCACCGCGGTACGCCGATCTACGATTCGCCGCTGCTGATTCGCAACCCGGCGCTAGGCGACAAAGTCGCCGCCACCCTCGGCGATAAGAATGCCGTGCTGCTGCGCGGCCACGGTGGCACGGTGGTCGCCCACGATCTCGACACACTGCTGCGCTTGGGCATCGATCTGGTGCGCACCGCGCGCATTCAAATCATGACCGCCGCGCTCGGCCCAGCGAAAACCCACACCCCGGAGGAATGCCAACAAATGTCCAAAGGCCACGAGCTGCCCAACGCCAACCGGCGCTACATCGACTACTATGTCTCGGAGGTGGTCGATTAGGATTTTCGCCGATTCGATATTGCGTCGGGCCTTAGCGCTGCACCGCCCACGATGAGATCGAATCGATGTCGACGGCTGGTTACGCAACCGAATCAGCGGAACGATTTCAAATCTTTAAATGTCAGCCCCGTGAGCTGCTCGATTTTCGCCAGCGTCGTTTCCTTGACGGTGGCCGGCGTCTCAAAATCAACTTCGAGCTCGCCGGCGCCGGCGATGTCATCGGATTGATCGAGCAGGAAGCAACGCTTGCGCCGCTTGCCCGCTTCGATCCTAGCGATGATGTACCAGAAACGATTGGGCAAACGAATTCCCGTGCCCACCGCCGCGGTGGAGCGCGGCCCGCGCAGCGAGTCGTAAAGCGGGTCGGATTTGGCGAACACCGGCCCGATGAAAGCTGAAATCGCCAAGCTACCAGAAGTCGCCATGTTGATGATGCGCCGCTCCAGCATGGCCCACTCGCGATTGCCGTTAAAAGCGCCGATCTGCGGGCAGACATTGGTCAACGTGAAACTATGCCGATCGGCGATGCTGGCGTCGTCACCCCAGTAGATCAAATCCCGCGCCGCCATGTGGCCGCGCTGAACCTCAGAACTAAAAATCGTGTCGTCCGGTTGGTGATCTTCGGCGATGCGCGGATCGTAGGACCACTGCGGACGGTTCGGCATTCCACCGGCGGTTTTTTTGGCGCCGTCGATATTCACCGCGGCATACACCGGCAAGCGCCGCGCCGCATGCATCACTGTCGTGAAGTGATTGAAGGGCAAAACAAAATCGGCCGGATCATCGGTGCGCCGGGCGATTTGGCCGAGCAAGGCATTCGACGGTTGCGGTAAAGCGACAGCGTGGGCCGCGCCCAGAAAATTTGCCTTGTAGCCAGCGGCATCGCGAAAGCCGCTCAGCGATCTGTGGACGACTTCCAACATGTCGAAGGTGCCGACATCGCGCGGGCGCGTTACGGTCGTTGTCTGCGAGACCGACACCCAAAGCGGCCCCAATGTGGTATCCGCCGTGGTTTCGTTAATCGCATCTTGCACGGCGATCGCGGCGGCGGCATTGCCAGCTTTCGATTTCGCCTTGGCCGCGATGGATGCGATGATTTTGCTAACCCGAACGCCTTCATTGGCGATGTAATTAATACGGTCTTCCGGTTCGTCCGCGGCCGCCAGTTTGTCGTCGATCGTCACCACGCGAAGTTTGCCCTCGACCTTTTTGGTCTCCGGTACACCACGGCGGTGCAGCGCCACGACGAACCATTGATCCGACAAAACCGGCGAGCCGGACGATCCATGCGTCGTATCCGTCGAGTAATACATGAAACTATTATTCTTGCCCTGGTACTCCTCGTCGTAAACGTAGACGATCACTTGGTTGTTGCGCAGCGCGATTTGCTTTTGCCGGCCGCGTGGATGTTGGATGATCGTCGCGTACTCGTCCCGGGTGATTTTTCCGACCTGGCGAAACAACCGGAGATAACCGAACGACTCGATCGCCACGCCGTCGGTGGAGTGATCGCGCACGCCGACAAAGCAGTAGTCGAGCTTTTCGTCGGCGACGTAGAGAACCTCCGGCGTCAGCGGAAAGACCCGCGCGGTTTTTGGATAACCTTTGGCATCGTCCCCGGCATCGAAGGTGACGGTGGCGGCCTTCGCCCAACTCGAGTCGCGCAGCACATGCCAATTGGTCAAGAGAATTCCCGGCGCGACCAGAAATCCGGTGGCGAATCCCTCGCCGACCGAGCCGCCGAGATTGACGCGAATCCGCCCCACCGGTTTGCAGGCGAGCTGGCCGATTTCAAAATAGCGCACCGGCATCAAGTCATCGTCTTCGAGCACCTGCTCGAAGAATACCGAGCTGTCCACCGCCAACAAATGCGTGCCGGTGAAGCGCAGCCGCGAGGCTTTCATCTTGGTTTCGACATCCTTGTCGCGGTGTTTATCTTGAATCTCGCTCCAATGGGCAAAGCGCTTTGCCGTGTCGATCATGTCAGATAAAATCGCCAAAAGTCCTCCCTGACCTTCGAACCGATTCTAATTGAATCGTTAGATTAGCAAACTCAGCGTCATGTTGGACAAGAAATTTTGCCACTGTTTTTTCGTGTTAGCTTTGACACCAACGAAGCATCGGAACTATCGGTTCGAGTATCGCCAGGTGATCCTTCTTTAATCCCCTCTGACGCGAATCACGACTCCTGAGCGACGCCGGCTATGATGCGGCGCGGTTTCGCTCCGTGGTCAGCGCGCCGTAGCTTCGGCGGATTGCCACCACAACCAGCAGCCACAGCGCGATGAGGATCACGTTGACGAGACTCAATGCCTGCACGGTGAGCGAAAACTGCACGCTCAATATCACCAGCGCCGTCGATAACAAATCGCCAATTCGGACGAAGAACGTATCGATGGCCGCTTTCGCCTTATATTTCTCTTCTCGCGTGGTCGACAAAAATAGCGCTTGCCGCACGGTGTTTTGCAGTGAGTAGTCGGTGCTGTTCTCCAAAATCTTCGCCAACCGGATGAGCGCCAGGGTGGGAATCAACGAGATCATCGAATAACCGGTCAGCGCCACCAGAGGTAAGAAGAACAGCGAACCCGGCACGCCGCACAACTGCATGATCCGGGACACCAGCAGCAATTGCGCGAGCGCTTGAATCAAGCTGACCGTGAAAAAAAAATCGCCATAAAAGCGCCCGATAAAATCGCGAACCATTTTGGCGTTGGCCTCTTGCCGGGGCAGCCTCGCCGCGGTTTCGTCAGCCGGTAGCGCCACAGCGACATTGGCGAGCCGCTGCGCTTCTTGAGTTACGGCCTTTCCCAACATGAACTCTCCGGTGGTATTGACAATGTTCGAAACGACCATCAAAAGCGCGATGAGTATCAGATAGGGCTTGCCGATCACGAGCCTGAAGGCTCCCCCGCTTGCCAATGGCCGTGCCGCATCGCCGGCTTTCTTGACCGCCCGTCCGCTGGCGCTTTCGATTCGATGGACGATGTTGGGAAAGATCAAACAAGCGCTTAGCAGCCCGGCCGCCACCAGCATCAGCCGGTACGGCCCGAGCGGTTCAAACAGCGTAGCCGCAATTTTCGGCCCCAAGATGGCGCCGAGAGACCCGCCGAAAGCGATGATGGCAAACAGACGCTTGCCTTCACTCTCCGTGTAAATGTCGGTGGCAAACGACCAGAACTGGGCGACGATAAAAAGATTGAAGATGCCGACCCAAAGAAAAAAAACCACGCCCAGCGCTGTTCCCCACTGGGACAAAAGGTAGAAAATGAACAGATTGGAGATGAAGAACAGGGTCACAACGTTGATCAATTGGATGCGATTAACCCTGCTTGCCAAGTATCCGTAGACCGGCACGATCATGAATAACAATAACGCCTGGCCGGCCGCGGCATAGCTCTTAATCTCGGCGCCGCCTTCCGAAAGAATCAGCGCTTCGCGGACGGTCTTGATAATGAGGTAGGAGGTCAAGAGCAAAAAGAGATTGACAGTGAGCATCAGCACGGTCATTGCTTCGCCAGCGCGCACATCGGCAAAGGGCCGTAAGCAGCGGTCAAGCAGGCGGGGCTGGTCCAAAGCGATGGCGGCGCGCGGTGGCATTAGCTAAAACGTCGGCTTTTTTGATCTTGTTGCATTGCTATAGCTCGTTGCGGCGCTCAATGAGAATATCCGACTCACCACGAAGAGCACGAAGGTCACGAAGGGTTAGGATAATTTAAACTCCGAACTTCGTGCCGGGAGTCTGTGGTGAGCGTAGTCGAACCATGTCCTCCTTCGAAAATACGCGTGCGGGGATGATCAGCAGAACCAAGAGTCCACCTGGGTTCCGTCATACCCGCGAAAGCGGGTATCCAGGCTAATTCGGCGGAGAACCAACCTGGATTCCCGCGTGCGCGGGAATGACGAGTCGAGGGGAGGACCCTGCAGAGGGAAATCCCTCCAATTTCATCCTCAGCGGACGAGCGTATGCTCATGGCACACTTCGTGGTGAAAGTTCTCTTTCTTTTCGGTTGCGACTTTGCCGCGCTGGGTCTCACAAGATGTTGCATGCACGCCTCAAGGGGCGCGACCTTTGATGGCTCGATAGACGCTTTCAGAAATTCCGTTTGCCCCGCCCTTTTTGCCTTTTTCATGGGCATCATCCAAGGCCCGCAGCAGCGCTATTTTCAATGCCGCACGGGAATACTTGCGGCCGATGGTCTCGATGAATTTAAGATCGGAGGCAGTAGCATTTTCCGTCTCGTGGTTGTCGATGACCGTGATGGCAACCCGCGGGTCATCTTTGTAGGAGTCGGCGATTCTGGGAAATACCTCGACTGCTGCCATATGGGTGTCAAGGAAAACCTCGAGCAACACGGTTCGGCCCATGCTGGTCGCACGCGGTAAAACTCCATTGACAAACGCATCGATGGGATCGCGGTATACGAGAAAGATGCTGACCATTCGCCTAGCGTCGAGAGCCTGGGCGATTCGCTCCACGGCCGACCGAACACTCGACAGAGTTGTGTCGTAAACAATATCCGCTGCTTGTACTGCACGCGCTAATTCGGCGAGCTTTCGAATGCTGGTGGTCTTGCCGGCCCCGGCGCCTCCAGCGGTGAGAACGACCCGTGGGTGGCGGCCGGGAGCACTGTCCTTCTTTAGCGCGCGGCGATAAATCTCTCTTGCCAGCGCGCTCGCCGGCTCATGCACGGACTCGCCCCATTGGGTTCGAGCGGCAACCGTCGCCGGGTCTTCAGCATCCATACCGCCGGGCGCATAATCAGAAGAAAGTTCGCGCGCGTTGTCGGAGTTGATTTCCTTGCCGTATCTCTCAACATAGCGCGCAATCGCTTCATCTGTGTGCGCTTCCAGGTACGCCACAAACCGCGCCTCTACCTGCTTTTCTTGCGGGGAAAGGTTCTTGGCCCCGGCAATCCCCAGTTTGCCCGGATAAACTCTCGGTTCCTGCGCTGCCAGGACACACGAGAAGGAGAGGATAGCCCAAAATAATAATGTGATCGCCGAGCTGATTAACCGCAAGTTGCTCTTGTGAGCCATGGTCTTATTTCTCGCAGCGTTTCCGAGTTGAAGATGACTTTAAAAAAAATCAGGGAGCCGTAGCATGTGCAGAAAGGAGATGGTTCCCCCATCGAGTCATCCGCACCTACCGCGCCTTCACCGCCCGACTCCCGTGGCTACCACGCCGCGCGCCAACCACCGGCGCGAAATCGCTGCCCGTATCGGCAAACCAATCATCGATTCCGCGACCGGCGAGCAGCGCCATGTAGGCATCGCAAACAGCGAGATTGTCGAGTGTTACCTTTGCCATCTTCCGCTCCGTCGTTTAGATGCGAGTTGACGATATTTTCAATAAGCCACGAGGATTCATTCACTTCGCCAACGGATCGGGCCGTAGCTGAAAGTGCACGGCGAGCGGCTTGGATCCCTTGCCGTTCTCCATCAGCCAAGGCGCGCGGTCGCCGCTCGAGCTCCACAAGCCGCGCCCTTTCCAGCCGGCTTTCGGATCGTCGATGCGTCCATCGAAACCTTTGGCGTAGAAGCCGAACGGATAGGGCACGGTCAACCTGATCATCTTGCCGTCTTTCATCGCGATCAGCCCATTGTTTAAGTTGCCGGTGGATATCGGTACGTCTTCGCCGAGACCGAACGTGTTGTGCTGGTCGACCCAGGAGTAGTAACTCGACTCGGCGCTGTTCTCTCCGATCCCCTGAAAACCGGGACCGGGGTATTGGTAAAACGCCCATCCCTCGGGGCAGTGATCGCCAGTTGCCTTCGGTCCGTTGAGCGGCCCTTTGCATTTTCTCCGATCGAAGCTGCCGAGATGACCGCTCGCCAGCGATACCCACACGACGCCTTTCTTGTCGATGTCCGCGCCGCGAACGCCGAAGCCCGGCAGCGGCACGTTGTAGATTTCCGCGAGCGCCGTCTCGGACGGATTTGGCCCCGGCGCGATGCGCACGACGGCGCCGGGAAAAGCGCGGAAGGCACCCCAGATCGAACCGTCAGCGGGGCTCGGCATCACGGCGTAGAAGCCGGCCGAGATCCGCTTGTCCTTGGTCGGATCGACCGGTTGATTGGGCTCGACGTACGCGTCGCGCTTGCCGTTGCCGTTGGTGTCGAGAATCATCGGCGTCCAGCCCTGCGCTTTTGCTGCATCGCCGGTCTCGTCGAATATCTTCATGTCGAGCCAACCGACGACCTGACCGCCGCCGCTGGTCCACAGTCTGTCGTTGGCGTCGAACTGCAAATGATGCGTCCCGAAGCAGGTGTCGACGAAGCTGTACTTCATGGTCTTGGGATCGAGCACCGTGAGGTGGCGGGTCGTCCGCTCGATCGGGAAGTTTTTGGCTGAAGGATGATTCGAGCCTTTTTTGCAGAAGTCCGGGTTATTCGGGCCGCGAATCGTCGCCGCGAACCACACGCGCCCATTGCGGTCGAACATGCCGTTGTGGTTGTTCGCCTTGCTCGTCCAGGTCTGCTCGTTGCCCCAGTAAGGCGATGGTTGCATGGGTTTTTCGCCCGCCGGATAACCCGCCCCGATGGCCATCGGCGTGTTGGCGTCACGCACCGGCATGTTGAATTCTGTGGCGGTATGCTTTTTCGGATCGAGGATCGGCATGATATCGGTGCTGTGCTCGGTGGATCCGTAAACCGGTCCATAGGCGTTGACAGTCGGGTAGCGCCGGTCCGAGGCAATCAGGTCATGGAGGTAATGCTTGTCGTTGAGCCAGTCCCAGGTGGTGACGACGATGTTGCGCTCGACACCTTGGGGCCGCACGGGTTTTGTGTGGGGCAGCTCGCCCTTGGCGATCCGGTCCGTCCAGTCCGCAAGATAGCGGAAAGGCGCGGCGCCGAGATTCTTGATGGCAAGGGCGAACATGGGTTCTCCGCCTTGTCCGGATTGGATGCGGCGAAACCACGCTTCCTCGGAATTGGCGAACTTGCCCATGGGGAACGGTACGTTCTGCGGGAACGTGCGCGTGGCGAGCGTGCCCAGCTGATGGCAGTTAACGCAGCCGTTGCTCTTCATCAAGTTCAGCCATTCATTCCGGGTTACCTTCGCCGGAATTTTGCTCTTGCCACCAAACTCGCTTGCGTCGGGAATCTTGAGCATAGAATACCAATAAATGGCCGGATAAAATTGCGCCGCGGCGGTATCGTTCGGCGCGATGACTGCGGTGAGGTTAACGATCTTACCGGGAGTCGCTTTGACTTTCGGCGAATCGACGAGCCCGTAGCCGCGCACCCACACATCGAAAGTTGCCCGCGGCAGATCAGGCACGACGTAGCGGCCTTGATCATCGGTAACGACCATCTTGGCGAACCGAGTCGGTAGATCGCGCGTCTCGGCGATCACCCAGACGCCGGCCTCCGGCCCCTTCGCGCTGGTGACCACGCCGCCGAGGTCGTCGTTGTCGATGCGGACGGCTGCGCTCGTGCTTGGTTCGCTCCCCATCTGGGACGCGCAAGCCGCAATAACGGCGGCGATGCCAGCACTTAACACGCCGAACCACAGCGATTTTGTTATACGCATAAATCCTCCTTTTGAATTCTCTCGCTCCGACAGCGAGTTACCGGAGAGTAACTAATGGCGCGTTGTCGTGTCAACCTAAACTTGCAATGTGCATCCCAGTTGAGATACCCAGTGAGCTGAAGGACTATGAAAAACGATTTTTGGAGGCATGCGATGGTAAATATATTTGCCGCTTTGATCGGGCTGATATTGGTTCAAATCGGATCAGTCGACGCCGCCGATAAAATCAGGGTCGGGGTGCCCCAACAGGTGGTCCATTTTTTGACCTTCCCTTTGGCGCAGAAGAAAGGCTTCTTTAAAGAGGAAGGGTTCGACGCCGAAATCGTTCGGATCACCGGGCCTTCCGGCAGATCGGCTCTGATGAGCGGCGAGATCGACTATTACACAACCATCTCCTTCATGGTCCAATCGGTGATCTCGGGGCTGCCGGCCAAGGTCATGTCTTCTTACGTGACCTGCCCTCCGTTCGTCCTGATGTCGCGGCCCGAATTCAAATCGGCGCAGGATTTGAAAGGAAAAACCATGGGAATCGGCGCGCCGCCGGGCAGCTCCCCGGACATCATCGCCAGAATGGCTCTGAGAAATCTTGGTGTGAATCCTGACAAAGAGATGAAATTTGTTTTCCTGAACTCGCACGAAAGAACTTACCTGGCGCTCGAACAGGGATTGTTTGCCGCGGGACTAATGACCCCGCCGTTCGATTACCAAGGGAAAAAGCTCGGCTTCAATACCCTCGCGCGCGCCTTCGAACTGCTCGCATACCCGGAAAACGGCGTCATCGCCCATGTAAAAAAAATCAAAGAGAAGCCCGACGAAGTCAAACGGGTGATTCGCGCCGGCATCAAGGCCAACCGCTATATTCGCAGCGATCGGGAAGGAACGATTCAATTCCTGATGGATTGGCAAAAAATCAATCGCGAACTTGCTAATGCCATCTATGAAACCTCGGCGCGGATCTTCAATGATGACGGCTCGCTGCCGGAAGCCGGGCTGCGGGTGGTCGTCGATGAAGCGAAAAAAACCGCTAAGGTGGAGCGCGAAATATCTCTCAATGACGTGGCCGATCTGTCGATTCTCAGAGAAGCACAGCGAGAACTCGGCATCAAAGCGAGATAGCCGTGGTTGCAAATTCGGCGGCGACGATGTCGTCAGCAACCAAGCTCGAGGTTCTCATTCCGAGTATTTGGAAAAACTCGACGAAATTTTCGCAACAGTAAAATGCTTAGCACGCATTTTTCATTCGAGCGGGCTGGAAGCTAAGGAAAATTCACTGCTTCAATTTTTGGCACAGCCATTGCTCGAACATCGCACCAGGAGGTGTGACTTATGAGCGAGGAAACGCCACCGAATTAAGTAAGCCAAAAGCTGCTGTCGACGGGGACGCAGCGCGGTTACGAATTGCTCGATGTTACGCCTTCACGCAAAACCCCGAAAGGTTTAAGGCTCGCCGAGGCGAGTAAAATACAAGGCTAAACACCAGCAGGCGGCAACGAGGCCGAATTCGAACCGAAGCAGCGTCCCCTATCCAACATCGACACGGGATCGAAAAATTCGCAAAGCAAAAAATGGGTGAAATGTCACCCGAGAAAAGGCCGCCACGAAAAATGGCGGCCTTTTTTTGATTCTTGCATCGCTAAAACTTTCCATTCGCATCTTCGGTTTTCTACGCTTTCAAGCCTGATCCGCTAAATCAGATGTTCCGCCGACGTGATCCTAGAGATTGCCCAGCGGCTAAATGGATCGAACAGTTCTTGGCCCGATCTTTGCCAGCATTATTGATTGACGGCTTCGCGTCTTCGTGCCAGTTGTGAGACTGAATCAAGCGAGGTCACGAAGAAGGAGATCGGTGATGGATACAGGTGAGCTATCGAAAATCTACCAATGGAACTACCGGCCCCAATCGCCTCGGCGGCCAAGTTGGTTTACTCAATGGCCCCACGGCAATCGGCTCGCTGTGACCTTCAACATCATGCATGAGTGGGAATCCGTGCCGCACTCCAACACGATCCGCAAGCGCGCCATGTCCCCGGCTAACAGTTATCTTGATTTCCTGGCGCTCGGCGCGCGCGAGTACGGCGCCAACTTTGGTTTTCACAGACTGCTGAACGTCTTGGATAAATTTGACGTCAAAGCCACCGTGTTCACCAGCGGGCTCATGGCCGAGCTATTTCCCGACACGCTGAAAGAAGCTGTGCAACGCGGCCACGAAATCGCATGCCACCATTGGGATCAAAGTCGCCATCCTTTCGACTACAGCAGCGCGGAAGAAGAACGGGAAGCGATTGTTAAATCGATAGAGGCGATAGAAAAGGCCAGTGGAGTGCGGCCAATGGGCTACATGTCGCCGGGCCCCCGCCCAAGCCCTTACACTCTCGAACTCTGCGCATCACTTGGATTCCGCTGGAACGGGGATTACTGCGACTCCGACGTTCCGTATACGATCGATGTCGATGGCAAGAAATTGGTCTCCATCGGTTACGTTCGCCCCGCCTATACCGACAACGATCTCTTGCCGCTGGGCCTAGCCGGCGCTTTGCAACAACTCAAAGATGAATTCGACGCGCACTACGAAGAGGCCGCCCAGCAGCCGATGAAATTTCGCTACGCGATGCACAATTTCACCGGCGGCCGGCCGGGGCTCGCCAAAGTCTTCGAAAGATTTTTGCAATACGCGAAGGGTCATAAAAAAATATGGTTTTGCCGCTGCATCGATATCGCCGAGTTCTGGGCGGGACAGGAAAAAAGCGCTTAGCGCGAGATATGGGCGCCTGCACGGAAGGAGTTTGTGCTGATGTGGTCCAATGGCTCCGGTGTGCAAGTCTTGCAACTTTCAGCACACCGCAATCCAACCACGGTGAACGTCTCGGCGGCGGCAATCAACATACGTGTAATTCACGGTGGTCCTCACATCGCAGCTAGCGAGCAATCGTGGCGAAGAAAAAAAGTATAAGTCAAGTAAGCTTTGGCAGGACTAAACTTAACGGCTCGATCCAATCTCACAAGATTTTTTTGATGGAGAATACAATACAATCTCGGCGGTCAAGAGTGGGGCGACAAATTGGAGTTATCTTTTGTTGCCGCTCATCATGAACGACAGACTGTGTGAAAACTCCGTTCATGCTTCGAGTACCTCAGCACGAACGGAACGCGGTTGTAGAAATATTCTATACTTATCCGTTCGCCCTGAGCCCAGTCGAAGGGCTCCGGAGAGTTTTCACACAGTGTGACGATGACAATGTCCCCTGCTCCCTCACTGCCGCCTCTCCTCTGCGGGAACTGGACTCGTACAGAGCACAGAAACCTTGTACCAATCCTCTGCGGGGATTTCTGGCTCACCGTCGGCCCCGCCGTTCCATTCGCCTCGAACTAGACAAGCGACCCTCGCCTTGCGAAACGCGAACGCCGTACCGTCTTTTCCGTCGGCCGAGTACCCAGCAATCTCCTGCCACCCTGAAGCTTGAAATGCGTCGCGCAAGCGGGTCGCCGCGTCTCCACTCGTCTTTGCCCGCGCAAAAGACCCTGAGATTGCAAGACGACAGCCGAGAACTGGCTGTCGAAGCGCGTCGTCGCTGAAAACACCGGTGCTGCGTCGGATCGAGACACCGGGAGTCTGCGCGGCGATTTTGTAAGCCGTATCGCAGGCGGCGCGAACTTGTGGAGAAACCGTCGCTGGTTTCCCCGGCTGATTTTGTGCTGCCGCGCCGTCTGAAGTGTATTGGCCGACGAGAATTACCAACAACGCAGCGCCGAAGAAAACTCGACCGCCGAGCATGATTGTCCTCCTGCCGCGTAACGTTTAGCGTTTTATCCCTAAAGCCTGGGAATAATCACGCTGTATCGAAATTCTATCGTAGGCCCGTTGACGACACAACGAGAGAGGAATTATGAAACCTGTTCCCACTCCTAAGCAGAATTGAACGGCAAGCAACAGGCAAATTTCGCAGGGTTAGTAGGAGAAAACAGTTCGATCCTAGCGCTGTTGGTTGGTCATATGGCGATCAACGAATCACCTTATCCGCCCGCACCAACACATTGGGCGGAATCGTCACGCCAATCTGCTTCGCTGCTTTCAGATTGACGATGAACTCGAACTTCATCGGCTGCTCGACCGGAATCTCGGCGGGCTTTGTGCCTTTTAAAATCTTGTCCACAAAGTCAGCGACGCGCCGCCAGTGGTCCGTAATGTTCGGCGCGTAGCTCATCAAGCCGCCGGCCTCAACAAACTCACTCTCTGGGTACATTGCCGGCAACCGGTTCTTTGCCGCGAAGTCCAACACTTGACGTTGCTGAGTACTGACAAGTGAACTTGGGGTCGTAATGAGCGCCTGGGCGCCTTCTCTTTTCGCTCGCGCGAATGCGCTCTCAAAATCCTCAAGGCTTCGCACCGGTAAGGATTGTAGTTTGAGTCCCAACGCATTGGCCACAGCTTCCATGTCTGTGAGAGGCAGGTTTCCCCTCGTGCCACCCGATCCCCAGAGGAAGGCCACCCGGGCAACCTTGGGGAAGGCTTCCTTGAGCAGTTCCAACCGTTTGCCATCTAGATCTGGCGCCATGAGGCTGAGTCCGGTGATATTCCCGCCCGGCCGTGCCAGGCTGGAGACGATCCCACTTCCTACTGGATCGCCAATACCGGAGAATACGATGGAAATTGTCGCACTCGACTTCTTAGCCGCTAAAATACCCGGGGATCCGGAGGTGACGATGACGTCAACTTTGAGACGGACCAGTTCGGCTGCAAGGTCAGGCAGCCGATCGAGTTTCCCTTCTGCATATCGGTATTCAATGACAATGTTTTTTCCTTCGACATACCCAAGCTCGCGCAGCCGTCGGCGAAATGATTCGACCCGGGCCGAATAGTAGGACGCCGAGCCCGTGACCAGAATTCCTATCCGGAGAATTCTCGCCGGCTGCTGCGCGGCGGTGCTCACTCCAACTGCAAGCTGAACCACGACGACCAGGATCGATAAGAGAATAGTTTTCTTCATCGCGCACCTCGTCTTGGAGATTATCACGCACGCGGTAATTGCGGCAACGATTTTTTATGGCAGAAGGGGAACCAGGTTCGTCGAGGGGAAAGAGGTTGAAATCGGCCTGAGATGAACTGTAAGACGGCTCACTCAAATCCGCGAGTAACGTGAGTGACAAAAACAAGCTCGTGTTAGCGCCGCACAAATTGCGCATGATTACGACCGGATTTTTCCTTGTTAACCATGCGCGCGACCGGCGCGCCGGGAACTTGCAAGCGAACCGCTGGGCCGGTTTACTAATTGGCGGTGGCTTTCCCAACCTGCTCGCGCTTGTAGAGTTGTTTGAGAAATCCGCCGGCTTCTATTTCATCCACCAAGCTCGTGTCCACGAAGTTCTTTGGATTCGCGGCGGCGGCTTTGGGATTGCGCGGCGCCAGATCGTCCAGCATGGTTTTTACGCCGTCCGCAGTCGGCAAGAGGTTCTCGGGGAAAATTCCGCTGTAGTCCCTGTACGCTCGCTCCAGCCCTTCGGGATCGTTAAGTTTTAGATTCTTGCTGAAGATTGCCTTGGTGTTCTCTTTTTCAGTTTTGATGTAATGGACCGCTTCCATCATGGCGCGGGTGAATTTCAACAGCAGCGGCCGTTTCGATCGGAGCGTCGACTCCTGGACCAAGACAGCGTTCCACCAGAAGGGAATTTTTAAAGACGCGATATTGAAAAAATCTTTGAGACCGATCTTCTCGGCTTCGCGGACAAACGGTTCCGGCATGATGCCGAACTGAATGATGCCTTTTGAAACTGCCGCGAGTCGTGATGGATTGTCCCCCGCGGTGATGATCTTTACATCCTTTTCCGGGTCGATGCCCTTCCTGCGTAGCGCGACTCGAAGGCCCAGGTCCGAGGTGCTACCAAGACGGTTGACACCGCCCAATTTTCCCCTGAGCTGGTCAAAGCTCGTGAGGTTCGGTTGAGTGATAATATGGTCGACAAAGGTGGGGACCATGCCCAAGATCATCACGATGTCCGCTCCCGCCAGACGCGCGCTCACCAGCGTGGTCACCGAGGTGACGATCACATCCAACTCGCCCGCCAACATCGCCTGGATTGCGATCGGACTCGCGGAGAGACTGATGACCTGCGCATCAAGCCCCTGCTGCTTTAGATAGCGATTTTCCTGCACTACCCAGATTGGACTGTTCGCGGGACTAACCCCCGCCCAGCCGATCCTGATGCGTTCCTGCGACGCCACCGAGCCGACAAAACCGAAGATTGCCATCACTAAAAGACCTGCGGCTATTCTGATCAGTGCTGGGAACATGGGAAGCCCTCCTCTTTTTACATTCGTTGGCAGCGAGTCATTGCTGCTCGAAGGAACGACGCCGTCCTCTATCGTTAGTTTCTCGATGGTGACCGAAGTCTTCTCAGTCTCAGGAATTATAAGCAGCCCATCGATCTTGGCCTTATAGCGTTGAGCATGAAATTTCTCTCCGCGATGCACACCTCTCTGCCGCCGACCCACTCATGTCGGAATAATTTTCTTCCGCGACTTTCATTGAATGCTTTTGCAAGAAAGATGCCAATTCCAGGCTGGTCCAAATTGCTGCCTTACGTTTGTTAAGCGCGGGCTAGAACGGCGGTCATTTCTCGCCTAAGCAAAAACATGGTAACGTAAATAAAAAGGGAGGGTTCTATGAAAAGAACGCTTAAGATTGTTGTCCTGGGCTTGTTACTGACGCTGCCGGCTGGATTGGTCTACACTCAGGAGCGTCCAATGGAGCAGTCTCCAAGAGAACGCCCAGGTCAACCGAATATGCCCGGCGGTCAGATGGGTGGGATGCGGAATTTTCGGGGCATGATGATGCGCAATCCCAAGCTTGCCGCCATGATGATGGAAATGCGTGGGGAGATGATGCGGATTCGCGGCGAGGCGATGATCAAGCAAGGCGAGGTGCTAAAGCGTTACGGCGAGCGCCTCGAAAAAGAGCGTGCCAATTAGAAGCATCCACGCGTAACGCCCGAGCATATTCCCAACTCCGGCGAGTTGTATTACTTCCGAACGTCCGGCCGTGGACAACTGAAACTAGCTTGGAGCGGAATAATTGAACGACCCCCGGCTCGAAGCCGAGGGATTTGAACCTTGTCGACTGGAAGTTGACTGCCCACTTCGTCTTTCCCGCGAAAGCGGGAATCCAGGCGAGGGCGGGTCGCGACCCGCCCGTACCGGAAAAAACCTGGATGCCCGCCTGCGCGGGCATAACGATGCTTCTCTTCGCCCGAAGGCGAGGATTTCAACCATCCCCGACGGAGACAATAAATTGTTCTGAAAACTGTAAACCTCACTCCAGCGGTTCGATCTTGATGATCGCCGCGCCGAGGTTATTGCCGACCCAAAACGTCGGCTGTTTGGTCGTGTTATCTATGTTCACCCGGCGAATGTTGGTGGTGCGCGGCAAGAGGTACTGAATGAATTCCTCCGTCTTGGTATTGAGCCGCGCGACGTAGTCGTTGGTCATGCCGCCGGTCCAAGCGTAGCCGTTCTTGTCCAACACCGCGTCGTAAGGATTGCTCCACGCGAAAGGCATCGCCCACTCGCGGGTGCGCTCGGTCTTGGTATCGAACATGCCGATCATGTTGCCGCGATATTCCGCAAACCACAGCCGGTCCTGCGGGTCCATGTGGCCGCGCCGCGGCGCAGAATTGGGCGTCGGCGTCGGGAATGGCGTTACGTTCAAAGTCTTCGCGTCGATTTTGATAATGTACTGGCCGCCGAAATTCGTGCCGTAAAAATTATTCTTGGAGTCCGAGATGACGCCGTAGGAGCCCAGCCGGTCCGCCGGCGGGTGGCTCTTCGGCAGGCCGCGCGCATAATCAACCGT
>Ga0137461_1000036_pt1 | contig 25393 bp, 19 predicted proteins | sample EasRivERMGT746_2_FD_104650 | JGI IMG/M metagenome (GOLD analysis project Ga0137461, IMG submission 104650) | Soil microbial communities from meander-bound floodplain in the East River, Colorado, USA - East River MetaG ERMGT746_2 | ecosystem: Environmental > Terrestrial > Soil > Floodplain ... | reverse complement strand
CAACGCCGAGATGAAAGCCAAGATAAGGGCCGCCATCGAGGCGGTAGGCTACGAGTGTCCTATAATCTGCTCACCGGAAGAGCTGGGAGGTATCGAATCATGAAACCCGATCCGATCGTAGAGGAAGTGCGCAAAGTGCGCCAAGCCCATGCGGCGAGGTTCAAATATGACTTGTCAGCGATTTGTGCGGACTTGAGGAATAAAGAAAAAACTGCCGGTCATCCTGTGGTTTCCCGCCAACCTAAATTGCGACTGAAACCCACCGGCAGCTAACATCGCGTTCAACTCGGATGCTCGCTACGCTCGCGCGGTTAGCGCTCTAATTGAGTTGAATTCTCTTTCCTCAAATCACTCCACTCCTCACCTCTCTGGCAACGAATCGGCGCTAGCGAGTTTGTTGAACAGCTCCACCCAATCAAGGCGAACCGGTGCGCTTGAAAAACAATTGACCTACGGCGCTGTTTGCGCTAGTTTTCCACCGTTCTCACTAAACCTAAAGGAGTTAGTCTTATGGAAAGAAAAAAGGCGAGCGATTTCGATCCGCAACTGCTGAGTCTATTCCACAAATACGTGCACGGCGGCATCAACCGGCGCGAGTTTCTAGACGGCGCGGCCAAGTTCGCCGTCGGCGGGTTAACCGCGACGACGCTGTGGGACATGCTCCGGCCCAACTATGCTCTGGCGCAGCAAGTCCCGAAGGACGACAAGCGCATCAAGGCCGAGTACACGATGTACCCTTCGTCCAAGGGCAACGCGTCCAATGGCACGATGCGCGGCTTGCTCGCGCGCCCCGCCACTGGCGATAAATTTCCGGTCGTCGTGGTGGTTCACGAAAACCGCGGGCTCAACCCGTATATCGAAGACGTCGCGCGGCGCTTGGCCGCGTTAGGCTACATGGCGCTGGCGCCGGACGCGATCTGGCCGCTGGGCGGATATCCGAACGTGGATAAGTACGGCGCCGAAGCCGATGAAAAGGCGCTGGGGATGCAGAAACAGCTCGACGGCCCGAAAATCATCCAAGACTTCGTGGCCGCGGCGGAGTTCCTGCTGAAGCATCCACAGTCCACCGGCAAACTTGGCGCCGTCGGCTTCTGCTTCGGCGGCGGCGTGGTTAATCAGCTCGCCGTGCGCGTGCCGCAGCTTGCAGCGGGCGTTCCCTTCTATGGCGCTGCGCCGGCTGCTGCGGACGTGCCCAAGATCAAGGCCGCTCTGCTGCTTAATTTTGCGGAGACGGATCCCAATATCAACGGCAGGTGGCCGGACTACGAAGTCGCCCTCAAATCAAATGGGACCAAATACGAGGCGCATGTGTATCCCGGAACGAATCACGGCTTTCACAACGACACCACGCCGCGCTTCAATGAAGGTGCCGCCAAGCTCGCCTGGCAACGCACCGTCGATCACTTCAGTAAGAATCTAAAAGCGTAAAATAGGTGAGTCTGAAATCAGCGCGGGCAGCCTCGGTGCTGCCCGCGCTTACTGATCCGCAGTAGATTCACGGAAGCGTGGAAACCCTTCCCGCCGCGACACGGACGGAAAGCAGACGGTCACGGCAATTCTCAGCTAAAACGCGCCGCACTAATTACTCGAAACCCGAGACTCGAAACCCGAAACTGTAAGCGCCCTGCGCTTACACAAACCCCATCTTGCGGCCCCAATTCTCCGGGTCGTTGAGGAAGTCGATGATCTGCGATTTCTGTTCTTCAGTGAAGTAGTTCTTGCTCGTGCCGGTATCCAGGACATCGTCCCAGTTCGCGAGCACGTGCAGACTGATATCGTTCTTGGCGAGATTGATTTTACCTTCGTGTTGGTTCAGCCGGTCCGACGCATAGTCGAACACGCACAAGCAATGCGTCATCTTCGCGCCGGCGCCGCGGATGCCGATGTTGAAACGCAATTTGCTCAGTCCGTCGGTGATCAAGTCTTCGACGAGCAATACGCGTTTGCCGGCGTCGAGAATGCCTTCGATCTGTTTGGTCCCGCCGTACCCCTTGGGCTGCTTGCGAATATAAATCATCGGCTTCTTGATGATATGCGAAACAAATGACGCATAGGGAATCCCCGCGGTCTCACCGCCGGCGACGACGTCGAAATTAGCCAAGCCAATTTCGCTCTCAGCCATCTTCGCCAACGCGGTCACGATATACTCGCGCTCAGCGGCAAACGACAACAACTTGCGGCAGTCGATATACACCGGCGAGATGCGCCCGGACACGAACACAAAAGGCTTGTCCTTATAAACCGCGATCGACTCGGTCGACAGCAACATCTCGGCGACCTTCGAAGAAACTTCGCTCATGGCAACTACCTTTCAATTCTTTGGAATAGGCCACGTCTTAACATAGCGACATTGCATTGCCAACGCTCGCGAGCGCATAGCCGGCTAGTAATAGGAAAGACAGTTTTCACCACGAAGGCACGAAGGTTTTCGTAGGGTGCGCTTCGCGCACCGGTCAGTCTCGGATTGTCTCGCGCAAAGCATGTCCTGAGCAACGTCGAAGGGGCGCTAAGGCCGCAAAGGAAAGAAACGAATCCAAACTTGGCGCTCTTGGCGTCCCTTCGATCAACTCAGGGCAGGCTTAGCGCGAGTAAATCCTGGCTCTGAGGGGTTTCGGGCCGTCAGAAAGTTTTCGCAGACCACGAAGATTTTCCCGCCATGGAATTACGAAGAGCACGAAGTTCGGAATCAAATTTATCCGAACCCTTCGTGACCGGAGCCCGTCCTGAGCGCAGTCGAAGGATGATCTTCGTGGTGAGATAGGATTTTCTCATCGACCACGACAACTGCGGAAATCGCAGGACCAGTGATGATCCCGGAGCTGCAAGGATAACCGAGGTTATCCCGCGGCTCGGACACACGGCGGTTCACTTGATGTTCATCGAAAAACCTTTGTTCTCTTTCTTGGCTCGCTTCGCCGCGCGCTTTTCCATCAAGGTTTTTTGTGGCTTCTTCTTATCTTGTTTCTTGGCGTCTTTACCTTTACTCATGTTCGTCGCTCCTTTTGACTGGGTTTAATGGGCTTTGCGTAAAACCACGCGCCGCCTGTCGATATTTGCCAGCAGTTACTACTTACCACAGCAATGCTTGGATTTCTTGCCGCTGCCACACGGGCAGGGCTCGTTACGCCCGGCTTTCTTTTCCACGATCGTTGGTTTCTGTGGATGCAGTAAGCGCTCCAGATCGCCAACGTCTTCGGGCTTGTCCGGTTCGATGCCAATGCGATATTGCCAACCATGCTTTTCGAACGTCGCACTCACTTCCGTCAATCGAGCCTCCGACTGGACTCGGACAACCGCCGGATTTTTCTCACTGCCGAGCTTCACGGTTTTTTTCGGAGCAGAGTTGTTCATCCAACTGTCCGCGTCGACACGGCTGCGCATGATTCCGATATCAGCGATTCGATTGCCCATGCGGCCATTATTTCAGTTATCGCCGCATTTAGCTATGCAACGCGCATCTCTCGCTGCTCGCTCATGGAAATACCCTTTAATCACGAAAAACACGAACCACCGAAAATATTTTCCGAACTTTCGTGCTTTTCGTGTATTTCGTGGTTGATCCCATTTCTAAGGCCGCAGCTTATACTTTCGCTCGATCTCCTCGACGTATCCGCTCTTCACCACCTTGGTCAGGATGCGCTGATCGAGAAGATCCTCGACATTGAACTTCGCGATTTTGGGATCGCGCAGTGCGATGATGTCCTGGGCGGTTTTCAAGCCCTTCACTGTGACAAAGGTATACGGCGTCAGATCCTCGAGCAAAAATTTATAGCCAAGCTCGGCGAGCTGCCGGTCCACTTTGATATGTTTTTGCAGAATAGCGAGGCCGCGCTCTTTCTGCGCGCGCATAATCGCGCTGGCTTGGATCAGCGCTTTGATCAAGTTCTCCACGGTCTGCGGACTTTTTTGAATGAAAGCCTCCGCGCACATGAAGGGGCTGGACGGCAGAGCAATCTTGCTCAGATCGAACAACACTTTAATTCCCAGTCCCTGAAGCCGAGCGGACTGCAATCTGTCCAACGCCGCGCCGTCGATGATGCCGCTCGCCAAAGACTGGGCGATCACGGTGCTGTCGCCGATCGCTTGTATGCTGATGTTGTCCTTTTGCGGGTCGAGCCCCATCTCCCTCAGCGACAGCATGGTGAGGCTCCAGAGCAGACCGCTGAAGTCCTGCACGCCGATTTTCTTGCCGCGTAAATCGCTGGGTTTGGTGATCGACGGTGCAACGAGAAAATTGTAGGACGCCCGCTCAGCGAACAGCGACATGATGATTTTGAGCTTCGCCCCTTGCGCGGCGGCCGTGAGCATACTAGACGCGCTGCCCCGTACAAACTGCACCTCGTTGGAGACCAGCGCGGTGACTTGCAGCGGCGCGCTGCGCACGGCAACCAGGTCCGCTTCCAGTCCATGCTTGGCAAAAATTCCTTCCTCTTTGGCGAGCCAGACCGGCGTCCCTGACGCCGACACACCGGAATAAGCGATGCGAATCGGCTCAGCGTTCACCGGCAGAGCCAACAGCACCAGGACCGCAATCATCGAGAGTCTTGTAGCTACCATGGCGATTAACCTCCCTGCACAGTTTGAGAGCGTAATTTTAATTCTACATACGAGGCGCTTCTAACATGGCGGCAGTCGGCCTGACAATGAAAATGTAGCCTGTGTGTCGGATTAATATCCTTGACAAGTTCTTGGCAATTGGAGAATATTTCAATCGGTTTTGTTCTTGTGGAATCGAGAAGAAAAAACTTGATATACGGCGGAACATTCGACAGTAGACTTAATACGTTAGGCAGAACTCAATGCGGAGTTCTCAATACTAGAGTGTGTTCGTCATGTACGATCAAATCAGAGCGATGAACATGATGCGCGTTTCGACAACACTCCTACTGGGTGTCTGCCTATGCCTCGTGGCGACAGTTGCGCAGGGCCAGTCTCGCGCGGACTCTGCTTACACCGAGGTGTTCTATCCGCGCGGGAGTCTGCGCATCCACGCATTTCTGTACAAGCCCAACGGCGACGGTCCCTTTCCGGTCGTCATTTACAACCACGGCGCACGCACGGGACGCCCGCGGCGCCCGGAGCCGAACGAGTATATCGGCAGGCTGCTGGCCCGAGTTGGATACGTGGTACTGATTCCCGAGCGCCGTGGTTACGGCGACTCCGACGGGCCAACATTGTCGGAGGACATCGGCAGCGACTTGGGGCAGCGGTTCGTTACGCGGGTGGAGGCGGAGACCGATGACGTGTTTGCCGCAGTCGATTATCTTCGCACGCTGCCGTTCGCCGATACGAAACGGATCGGCATCATGGGCTATTCGTTGGGCGGCATCGTCACCATGGTCGCCGTCAGCCGCAGTAACATCTTCGCTGTTGCAATAAATCAGGCCGGCGCCGCAGGAGCCTGGAACATCAGTGAACAGTTGCGCAGCGCGCTCATCGCCGCAGCCGAAAAAACGAAGACGCCCGCGCTCTTGCTGGTGGCAGAGAACGACCGCACCACCGCTTCCATCACCACCCTGGCCGAAATTTTCAAGAAGCGCGGCGTGGCGCACCGAATGGTGATCTACGAGCCGTTTACACCGCCGCAGGCGGGTGGGGCAGTCACAGTGGGTATGCGGTTTAATTCGGCGCCCGGACACTTGGTCTTCGAGGCCCAGGGCATGCATGTATGGGAAAGGGACGTGCTCGAGTTCCTGGCCCGCTATCTCGGTGCAGCATCTACGGAGGCGCCCAGCGGCGCTGATCCGGCGAAGTCGCAGAAATAACTTTCATGTTTCCTTTCGTAGAATTTGCGGCCAACGTAAAGTCGTCCTACCGGGCAAAGGCTCGCCTTGAAGCTTCAGAGGTTGGGACGATTGCGGAATTGCAGCTTTGTACGTGCAGTGGTAACGTGCAGTGGTAACAATGACCCCCATCACCTCGCCTAACGAAGGCATGCAGGCGACGGCTTACCGCGTCCGCTGCGCTCCCGCTTCCAGCCGCGTCTGATGCTCAGCGTTAGCCTCAAATTGAATTGAATTCTCCTTCAAATCATTCGAATTGCAGCGTCGTTCATTCAATTCTATGCGTGTATCTCTCGGTGCTGCCAAATCTCCATCGCCGCACCTTCGCTGCACCTCGGCGGTTTAATCCGACAGGTCCCTTCGACTAGGCTCAGGACAGGTTATCCTCCTGTGGCTTGCTTGGCGACCTATCCGATGCTTGATTGCTTCCACGGTTAGGGATAATAGGCTATGCGTTAGACGTGATGAAAAGGCGGCTCGCCACCGCGTGCGCCAATACTTTTGAAGTTACCCATGTTCGGCAACATTATTTTCCGCCAACTGTTCGACGCTACTTCGTCGACCTATACCTACGTGGTGGGCGACCCGCAAAGCCTTGAGGCCGTGATCATCGACACAGTCTTCGAGCAGCACTTTCGCGATCGCGCGCTGGTGGAGGAACTCGGGTTGAATCTGCTCGCCGCGCTCGACACGCACTGCCACGCCGACCACGTGACCGGCGCGTGGTTGATGCAACAGGCGACCGGCTGCCGGATCGGTATTTCGAAGCGCTGCGCTGCGGCGCAGGGGGCCGACCTGCGCTTCGACCATGGCGACCGGGTGGCTTTCGGGGAACGGCATCTGGAAGTCCGCGCTACACCCGGCCACACCGACGGATGCGTCACTTACGTGACCGACAACCACCGCATGGCGTTCACTGGCGACTGTCTGCTGATCCGCGGCGCCGGCCGCTGCGATTTCCAGCAGGGCAACGCCGGCACGCTCTACCGCTCTATCACCGAGCAGATCTTCAGTCTGCCGGACGACTCTCTAATTTTTCCCGGCCACGACTACAGTGGCCGCACCATGTCTTCGGTCGGCGAGGAGCGCGCGCACAATCCGCGTATCGGCGGCCATGCCGATGAGCGCGACTTTGTCGGCTTCATGGAAAACCTGAACCTGCCGCACCCCAAGCAGATTGCCGTCGCCGTGCCGGCGAATCTGCGTTGCGGCAAGCCACAGGATGAAAAGGTACCGCGACCCGCGGATTGGGGGCCGGTGCGGCGGAGCTACGCGGGGCTGCTTGAGATCGACCCGGAGTGGGTCGCCGAACATCTCGCTGAAGTCCACGTGCTCGACGTGCGCCAACGCGAAGAACTCGAGGACAAGCTGGGCCGTATCTCCACGGCTCAATGTGTCCCGTTGAACGAACTCAAGGACCGCCTGGCGGAAATTCCCAAGGACAAGCCTGTGATTCCGGTGTGCCACGCAGGCATGCGTTCCGGCCAGGCCACGGTCATCCTACGCGATGCCGGCTTTCCTCGGGTAGCCAACCTGCATGGCGGCATGCTTTTGTGGCAGCAGATGGGCCTGCCGGTACTGCGCAGCACAAGCCCTTTACCTAAGTAAACAACATCTCAACGGCATCAAACCAGCTAATATTCCCTTCGAGCAGCCGATCAAATTCGCGTTCATCATCAACCTCAAAGCGGCGAAGCAGAGTGGGCTTTGATTCCTGCGCTCAATCGAAATTTTACGCGGCGGGTTGCAACAGCAACCGTTGTCCCATTCGATAAAAACACTTACAATCGGTTTCCTTTTATGCAACGGAAATCCCAGGGGACACGGTCTCTCGACGGCGTCGCCATCAACCAGCGCCGGCTCATGCGCGACTTGAACGCCATCGGCCGCATCGGCATCGGCAGTCGCGGCGCGGTGACGCGGCTGGTCTTTTCAGTCAAAGAACTGCGCAGCCGCCAGGTGCTGATTCATCTCATGCGCCAAGCCGGCTTGAAAATTAATATCGACGCCATCGGCAACATCTTCGGCCGCCTCGAAGGCAGCGATGCCAAAGCGCCGGCCGTGCTCGCCGGCTCGCATCTCGACACCGTGATTCACGGCGGCAAGTATGACGGGCCGGTCGGCGTGATCGGCGCGCTCGAAGCGATTCGTACGATCAGTGAGAATAAAATCGCGATCCGCTCGCCCCTCGAAGTGGTTTGTTTCGTCGGCGAAGAGTCGAGCCGCTTCGGTTTCTCGACGCTCGGCAGCAGTCTCGTCGCCGGTGAAGTTCATCCCAAAGATCTCGCCAACGCGGTCGATGCCCAAGGCATCAAGCTCGCCGACGTGCTCTCGAGTCTCGGCATCGCCGCCAAACAATTGCACAGGCTCAAGCGCGATCCGAAAAGTCTCAAGGCCTATTTCGAGCTGCACATCGAGCAAGGCCCGATTCTGGAAGCGATCGGCAAGAGAATCGGCCTAGTGACATCCATCGCCGCGCCGAGCCGATTTAGAATTATCTTCACCGGCCAAGCCGATCACTCGGGCACGACGCCGATGGAGATGCGCAAAGACGCGTTGGTCGCCGCGGCGCAGTTGATCGAATTCATCGAAAAAACCTGCCGCAAATTTTCCTCCATGGCGAAAGGCCGCGTGGTCGGCACCGTCGGCGCGCTGACAATCGAACCCGGCGTGATCAACGCCGTGCCCGGCCGCGCTGAACTGCTCGTCGACATCCGCAGCATCACGGCCCAATCGAAAGCTCGCGTCGCGCGCTTGGTCACGCGGGAAGCGCAAAGCATCGCCCGCAGGCGTGGCATCGGCGTCGAAGTCCTAACCATCCGCGAAGAAGATCCCGTGCCCCTCGACAAGCGCTTACTGCGCGTGACGCGAGAGATTTGCGAGCGCAAACAAATCGTCTACGAGATCATGCCGTCGGGCGCCGGCCACGACGCCATGCAAATGGCCAAGATCACGCCAGCGGGGATGATTTTCATTCCCAGCCAACGCGGCATCAGCCACAACCCGCTCGAGTGGACAGATCCCGACGATATAGGTCTCGGTACACAATTGCTCATGGAGACAATGATCAGAGTCGCCAATGAAAAATTCTAAAGCGAAGAAAAAGCGAATTCTCACCGCCGCTCAAGTCAAAGCGATCTTCGAGCGCTTCGCGCGAGAGATGGCGAAGAACTACGGCAGTCTAGATCAGGTAGTCTTCATCGGCATCCGCACGCGCGGGCCCTACGTCGCCAAACGGCTCGCCGAGATCGTCAAGAAACGCCACAAGAAAGACATCCCCATCGGCGAGATGGACATCACGCTGTACCGCGACGATCTGAACGCGCTCTTGCCGGGCGGCACCATCGATCACACGCGCATTCCATTCGACATCGCCAACAAGATCGTCGTGCTCTTCGATGACGTTTTGCACACCGGCCGCACGGTGCGCGCCGCCGTCGATCATTTAATCGATCTGGGCCGGCCGCGCATGATTCACTTGGCCGTGATGATCGACCGCGGCGGCCGCGAACTGCCCATCGCGGCAAACTACGTCGGCAAGAAGATCAATTTGAAGAGCGCCGGCAACGTCGAAGTCCGCCTCAAGGAAGTCGACAAAGCCGACGAAGTATTGGTCGAGTGAGAAAAGATTATTCACCACGAAGGCACGAAGAGCACGAAGGTTTCGTAGGGGCGGGTTTTAAACCCGCCCTTACTCTCCGAACCCTTCGTGTCCTTCGTGATCTTCGTGGTGAGTAAGAATTTCAAATTAATCACTTGACAGAATCCGGCCCTCGTGGTGACTTACGCCACGAGGGCTTTTTGTGCGTGGGAGGCTGACATGAAAGCTAAATCAACTCTGTTCATCGGCGCGATTCTGGCGTTGCTCATCGGCAACGCGGAGGCGAAAGACGTCGTCATCGTCACCTCATTTCCCAAAGAGCTTTTCGAAACCTACAAGAAAACTTTCGAAGCGAAAAATCCCGGCATCACCGTCGTGATCAACGCCAAACAGACCAACGCCGGCGTCACCTATCTACGCGAGACCAAGGCCAAACCCGAAGCCGATATCTTCTGGGTCAGCGCGCCGGACGCGTTTCAGACGCTCGAAGCGGACGGCCTGCTGGAAAAATACGCTCCGCCCAAGGAGATCATGGCGAAGATTCCGGCCAAGATCGGCAACTTTCCCATCCACGATCCCGACGGAAAATATTTTGGCTTCGCGATCAGCGGTTACGGCTTGATGTGGAATAAAAATTATCTCAAAGCCCACAGGTTGCCGGCGCCCAAAGAATGGACCGATCTGACCCAGGCGCGCTACTACAATCACCTGATCATCAGCGCGCCGTCGCGCAGCGGTACGACCCATCTCACCGTCGAAACCATTCTGCAAGCCTACGGCTGGGAAAAAGGCTGGGCGCTGCTGCTCAACGCCGGCGGCAACATGGGCAGCATCACCGAACGGAGCTTCGGCGTGCCCGAGGCGGTGATCAGCGGCCAGTACGGCATCGGCGTGGTCATCGATTTTTTTGGCCTGTCCGCCATCGCCAGCGGCCAGCCGGTGGAATTCGCCTATCCGTCGCTCACCTCGGTGGTTCCCGCCAGCGTCGGCATTGTCAAAGGCGGGCCCAATCCGCAGGAAGCCAGAGCCTTCGTCAATTATTTGCTCAGCGAAGCCGGCCAGATGGTTTTGTTCGCGCCGGAAATCGCGCGCTTGCCGGTGATCCCCGATCTCTACGCCAAGGCGCCCAAGGATTATCCCAATCCATTCAAGAAAAAACTCGGCGGCGTTGAGTTCAATGACGAGCTATCTTCCGGCCGCCGCGATGTCGTCAACTCGCTCTACGATCACATCATTACTTTCCGCCACAACGAGCTGCGCGACGCCTGGAAAAGCATCTACAAAGCCGAGGAAGCGCTGGCGAAAGCCAAGTCAGTTAACTCAGCACAGGCGAAATCGCTGATCGCCGACGCGCGCAAGTTGGCGACGCAGGCACCGATCAACGACAAACGCGCCAGCGAAAAAGAAATCACCGGCGCGTTCAAATCGAAGTCGGGCTTGAAGGCGCAGCTCGAAACCGAGTGGGAGATTTTCGCTAAAAACAATTATGCCAAAGCGAAAGAACTTGCCGACAAAGCCGGCGCTTTGGCGAAGTAAGTTGATTTAACTTTTCTCGGCCACACCCAAGTAAACTAGCATCGCTATGGCCATCGCTTCAGCTAGGGCCGCGCCGCGCATCGCCGCGCGCATCGACTGGTGGCAAGGTAGCCTGATGGCTTTGCTCCTGGTGCTCTTGATCGCGTTTATCCTCTATCCGGTGCTGCGCGTGTTATCGATCTCGCTCACCGACGATGAAAATAATCTCACGCTGTTGCATTTTCTCAATTTCTTTCGCCGGCCGCTGTTCCGCGAGGCGTTATGGAACACCCTTTCGAGCGGCTTTCTGGTCGTGCTCTTCAGCGCGATCTTAGCCTTGCCGATGGCCTACATCCTGGCGCGCTACGAGTTTCGCGGCAAACTTTTGCTGCAAACCGCCGCGACGCTGCCGCTGGTGATCCCGCCCTTTGTCGGCGCGGTCGCGCTGCAGTTGATCTTAGGCCGCAGCGGCATGGTCAATCTTGTGCTGATGGATTGGTTCGATTTTTCGATCCCGTTCATGGAAGGCTTGACCGGCGTCGTGCTGGTGCAGACCTTGCACTTTTTTCCCTTCATCCTGCTCAACACCGTGGTCTCCCTTGCCAACGTCGATTCGTCGCTCGAAGAGGCGGCGCAAAACTTGGGCTGTCATGGCATCCGGTTATTTCGCCGCGTGACCCTGCCGTTGATGCTGCCCGGCTTCATCGCCGGGTCTCTGTTGACATTCATTCGCGCCATCGACGATCTCGGCACACCGCTGATGTTGAATTACAAAAATCTCCTGGCGCCTCAGGCGTACTTGCGCATCACCACCATCGGCATGGACGATGTCGACGGCTACGTCGTTTGCGTCGTCTTGGTGATGTTGTCGTTGGCGGCGCTGTTGGCGGCGCGAAAATATTTGAGCTTGGCGGAATACGCGACTGCGCAGCGCGCCGCGCCGGTGGCGGGCAAACTTCAAGGCATCAATCTCGCCATCGTCTGGTGCGTCATCGCGATGATCTTAGGCGTGAGTCTGCTGCCGCATATCGGCATCATTATTTTATCGTTCAGTAAAATTTGGAGCTTCACTCTGCTGCCGACGACTTATACGTTGAGCAACTACCATGAGATTCTTTTCCGCGTGCCCCATTTCGTCGTCAACACTCTTATTTACACTCTACTAGCGGCCGCGCTCGACATCGTGCTCGGCGCGGCCATCGCCTTTCTGCTGCTGCGCAGCCGCGTGCCGGGGCGAAACTTTCTCGACGCGGTGGCGACCATGCCGCTGGCGATCCCCGGCGTGGTTCTCGCGGTCGGCTACCTGCGCGTGTTTCACGGCTGGGATTTCCCCGGCGTCGGCGCGCCGCTGACTTCTTCTTGGTTGATCCTCGTGATCGCTTATACCTCGCGCCGCTTGCCTTACACCGTGCGCGCCTGCTACGCCGCGCTGCAACAAGTTCATGTCAGTCTCGAAGAGTCGGCGCAAAATCTCGGCGCCAATCGCTGGCGCACGTTCATGCGCATCACCCTGCCGATGATCGGCGGCGGCCTGATCGCCGGCGGCTTGATCGCTTTCATCACGTCCTGTGTCGAGCTCGCCTCGACGATCATGCTGGTGCCGCGCATCGAATTGGGACCGATCTCCTATGGAATTTATCTTTACATGCAGAGTCCGCTGGGCCGCGGCGCCGGCGCGGCGCTGGGCGTCGTGGCGATTCTGTTAGTTTCCGCCGGCACCTATTTGACCCATCGTATATTCGGCGGCCGCGCCGGCAGCGCGTTTAGAATCTAGCCATGCAAGCGGCGGATGTGAAATTAGAGAGTGTCGGCAAGCGCTACGGCGACCAATGGATCGTGCGCCATGTCGATCTGCATATTCAACGCGGCGAGTTTTTCACCTTTCTCGGTCCCAGCGGCTGCGGCAAGACGACCTTGTTGCGCATGATCGCCGGCTTCGTCCAGCCCGACGAAGGATCGGTTCGCCTCGACGGCCAAGCGGTCAATCAAGTTCCCCCCTGGCAGCGCGAGGTTGGCTTGGTGTTTCAAAATTACGCGCTCTGGCCGCACCTGAGCGTGTTTGAAAACGTCGCCTTCGGCCTGCGCGAGCGTAAAGTGGCGCGCGATGAAATCGTCCGGCGCGTCGGCGCCGTCCTCGAACAGGTCGAGCTCACAGGCACTGAGGCGCGCCGCCCGTCGCAACTTTCCGGCGGCCAACAGCAACGCGTCGCCCTGGCGCGCACGCTGGTTATCCAGCCGCGCGTATTGCTGCTAGATGAACCGCTGAGCAATCTCGACGCCAAGCTGCGCGTCGAGATGCGTTTGGAGCTGCTAAAACTCCAACGCGATCTCGGTCTCACGACCATCTACGTCACCCATGATCAGGAAGAAGCGTTGGCGCTGTCGACAACCATTGCCGTGATCGAGGGCGGGCAAGTGATTCAGCAGGGCACGCCGCGGGAGATTTACGAGCAGCCGGCCAACGATTTTGTCGCCGCCTTCATCGGCCAGTCAAACTTAATCGCCGCCACGGTCGAACAAGCGCAAGGCCAGTCCGTCGTGGTCGGTATTGATAGCGCCGATGGCGCGGCAAAATTTGCCCTGACGCTACCATCGGCGTCGGCGACGCCAAGCGTTGGCACGGCGGTATTTCTCTGCATCCGTCCCGAGGTGATTGAAATCAGCGACCGTGGCGCGCCATCGGAGCAGGTGAATCGTCTACCCGCGAATGTGATTGCGTCTGCCTATCAAGGGGCGTTTGTCGAATATGAAGTCGCGACCCTCGGCACGACCTTCAAAGCGCGGGTCGCCAATCCCAAGGGAAAAGAGCTTTTTCAGAGAAACGATGCGGTCATGCTCAGTTTCGCCGCCACGGATGCCGTATTGATCGCGCGCCGGCGCTGATTGTGAATGGACGTGAAGCTGGATTACGTACGCAAGAAGGGAGCAATGCGCGAATTAGTGTCAGAGCGGAAATTGCAGAGCGGCGATTGGGTCAAAGGGTCAAAAGCGCCGCGCCATTTACGTCAACTAACCGTCAACCGAATTTCCTCTGTTCAAGCACCAAGGGCGCGGCGCCGCTGGCTTGGGCAGGGAAACTCATCAACACCTGAGTGCCGACGTCGGGCGTGCTGGCGATGGCGAGCTGGCCACCGATCATTTCAGCCATCCGTCGCGCCACCGTGAGGCCCAGGCCCAGGCCGGAGAACGAACGGATCGAGGAGTTGTCGGCCTGATGAAACGGTTCGAAAATCTGATCGAGCTTGCTTTCTTCGATTCCCGTGCCGGTGTCGATCACTTCGAGCTCGACGTTGGCGCGGTCGGCCGACGGGTGCACTTTGACCGTGATCTCGCCCTGGGAAGTAAACTTCACCGAGTTGTTGAAAACGTTTTGGAACACCCGCTCGACCTTAGTGCGATCGCTGACGATCGAAATGTCGTTGTCGGCCATTTCAAGATTGAGCTTCAAGCCTTTTTCCTGAATTGCCTTCTCGTAACGTTTGATCGTTTCATTAACCACGTCCCGGGCGTCGAATTTGTCGATCACCGGCGCGCTATCGCCGACGTTGAGTGAAGTCATCCACAGTACGTTATCGATGAGTTCGAGCAGCTCTTCGGAATTGCGATAGACCGTCTCCAACACTTTTTGCTGCTCCTCGCTGAGCTTGCCGATCACTTGGTTGAGCAGAAGATAGACGAAACCGACGACGACGCTGAGCGGCGTTCTGAGCTCATGGGAAACGTTCGACAGGAAGTCCGACTTCACCTGGCGCAGCCGGGCCTTGGCATTGCGCCGTTCGAGCCCGCGCCGCACCAACGCAAGAATGTGATTGACGTCGAAAGGCTTGGAGATGTAATCGAACGCGCCAAGCCGCAAACCTTCTATGGCGGTGTCTAACGAGCCGTAGCCGGTGATGATAATCGCTTCGATATCCGGATCATGCGCCTTCACTTTCTCCAAGACGTTGATACCGGTGAGACCCGGCATCTTGAGATCCAGGGTTACTAAATCCACCGGAATCTCTTTGAGCATTTCGATGGCCTGGGAGCCGCGGTCGGCTGTGTGAATCGTGTAGTAGGGATTGAGAATCATCTTCAATGATTCTCGCGGGCCCATCTCATCATCGACGATCAGAATGTGAGGTTTGGCAGTGTCCATACCCCGGTGGTGAGCAAGCGCTATGCCACCATCGTGGAAATGGAAGCACGCGGATTTTACAGCGAATTAACAGGTTCGCGGGAGCAACAGGAAGCATGAGAGGAACAGAATTGTCCAACTATGTCGATAATTTTGCTTCCTCCTCCACGTCGTTGGGATCGTGGATATTGAGCTTCTCAATGCGGTATTTGAGAATCCGGCGGCTGGTGCCGAGCAAGGAAGCCGCTTTGGTCTGATTGAAGCCGGTCCGTTGCAGGGCTTTGACGATCAGCTCGCGCTCGAATTCGTCCACCGCATCGCTGAGCGGCCGCGACCCGGTCAAGACATCTTCCTTGAGTGTCGCGGTTTGATCGGTCGAACGCATGTTGACCGGTAAATCGCGCAAAGTGATCATCTCATGGGGCGTGAGAATCGTAATCCGCTCGATCAAGTTCTCCAGCTCACGAACATTTCCAGGCCAGGGATAGGTCATGAAAAAATCGATCACTTCCGGCGATAGAGCCTTGGTGGCGATGCTATGCTCTTGCGCTTTCATGCGTAAGAAATGATCGAGTAAAAGCGTGATGTCCTCATGGCGCTCGCGCAGCGGCGGCAAAAACAACGAGACCACGTTCAAGCGATAAAATAAATCCGGACGGAACTCCGCGACCTTCGCCATCGTTTCCAGGTCGCGGTTGCTGGCCGCGACCACCCGGACATCGACCTTGATCTCCTCGGTGCCGCCCAGCCGGCTAAAAGTTTCTTGTTCGATGGCGCGCAGAAACTTCGATTGCGTGCCGAGATTGAGCTCGCCGATCTCGTCGAGAAACAGCGTGCCGCCGTGGGCCAGCTCGAAGCGCCCGACTTTTTTTTGCGAAGCGTTGGTAAACGCGCCGCGCTCATAGCCGAACAGCTCGCTTTCGATCAACGTATCGGGCAGAGCCGCGCAATTGATCACAACGAAGGGTTTGGAGCGCCGGTCACTATTGTAATGGATCGCCCGGGCGATCAATTCTTTGCCTGTGCCGCTTTCGCCGGTGATCAAGACCGTGCTCTTTTTTGCCGCCACCATGCTGACGGCTTTGAAGATATCGATGATCTGTTTCGACTTGCCGATGATGTGATCGATGCCGTATTTGCGCCCGACTTCTTCCTTCAACCGTTCGAGCTCGCGCGACAGTTGGACTTTTTCCATGGCATGGTCAACGCGCAGGCGTAATTCATCGACATCGAAAGGCTTGGTGACGTAATCGAAAGCGCCCGTGCCTTTAGCTGCGAAGGCCGTACGCGCCGTGTTGAGGCCGGTCAACATCAGCACTTGGCAGTCCGGATGGATCGACTTGATCTGCTTCAGCACCGCCAGTCCGTCGGCGCCCGGCATCATGATATCCAGGAGCACCGCGTCGGGTTTTTCCTCGATCACTTTTTGAATCGCTTCATCCGCGGACGACGCTTCAATCATGCGATAGGTCTTGTTAAAAACCATCTGCAAGGACTGTCTCACCCCCGCCTCATCGTCCACCAACAACAACAACGGTTGGCTCATGTCTGCTTTTTTTTCCGTGCTATCCAATCGGGAACTCCAATCTCAAAATATCTTTTTCGGGGTCGGATTGATCCATCACCATGCGGCCGCCGTTTCTTTCGAAAAGCTGCTTCGCCAAAAGAATCCTTAGCGGCAAGATGCCCTCGTTGGGCGCCGCTGTGCCGTCGCTCAAATATTGCGTGATCGATGCCACCCGGCCGCCTTCGCGTAAATACGTGATCGCGGTCGAACCTCGCTGCCCCACCTCGATATCGATTTCACTGCCAAGTTTGGCTTGCGCCACCACCGCCGACAACACATTTCTGAGGACATAGGTGAGCTGCGATTCGTCGACGCGGACATCATCGCCGTTGCCATTGACCTTCCATTCAAAACGAGTCTGCCGCTTGATCGATTCGGCTTGGATCTCCTTGGCGACGCAGCGCAGTTTTTCGCCAAGCGCGACTTGACTGCGTTTGGGCTGGGCAAAATCGGCGAACTCAATCATCACTTCCAACAAATCATCCATGCGCTCGATATCGCCGCCGACGATTTCTTGGAAGCGCGCCCGGAAGCTCTCGTCGTCATAGCGATCGCCGAGCAGCTGGGCGAAAGTCTTGATCGTAACCATTGGATTCTTAAGCTCATGGGCGAGCTCATGAATCACGATGCTCAACTCCACCGGCTTGGGGGTGCCATTGGCGGAACGGCTCGAAGCGACCTCGCCATTATACACCTGAAGTTTGGGCTGAGTCACGGCAACAGACTCGGGCGGCTCGGAATGCGCCACCGAGAAAGGTTCGCCTGCCACCGGCGCATCCGCGCCGAAATCGAAAACCAGGTCGCCGGCATCAATGGTTCCGCCGCCGTGCAGGGTCAAGGTACGCGCGATCACGGTTTCCAATTCATTGAGATTGCCAAACCAGAGGTACTTCCTCAGTCGCTCCAGCGCTCGCGGTAAAAACACCGGCTCGACAACGTCTAGCGCCACGGCATAATGACCGGCTATCGATCGCACCAGCGCGGGTATATCCTCAGTCCGCTCCCGCAGCGGCGGCAGCTTGAGCGTCAGCGTCGCTAATTTGTAGTAAAGCGCGTCGAGAAAATCGCCGCGATAAACTTGTTCCAACAAATCGCAACTCGCCGTGGTCAAATAGCGCAACCCCCCAATCGTCTCTTCCTGATCTCGCAAAAAATTTAACAGGCGCCACTGTGCCGCAGTGGGACATTTATCGAGATTCTCGATCAGCAGTGTCGGCGCGCTGTCTGGCGTAAGCCGGCGCTGCGCCAGCTCAACGCTCTTCTGGGCCAAGTCCTCGGCATTGAACTCACGCGCGTCGATCGACACGGCAGACACTGATGCGCCAAGACTTTTCCCGAAGTTTTCGAAGGCCTGAACCACCTGTTCTTGACCACAGCCGATGTCACCGGCAATCAACACCGGCAGTCGCGTCGTAGCGAATCTTTGCGCTAAACTCGCCGCGCTGCGAGTCAGGTACGGATACTCCAGATAGCGCGACAGGCCTTTTGTTCGTTCCGTCGACGCGTTCCGATTGGGCCGGGATAGTTCCGACCGCCCCGCCAATAACTGTCCGACTCTGGCTTGAAGCTCATAGGGATTGAAGGGTTTGGTTAAACAAGCTATTCGTTCCTGTCCGTCGATCCGCCGCGCGGCAATTTTGGAGTCGCAAATAAAAAGCACGGCGCAGGGAAGCTGCGCCGCGAGCCGGGCCAAATTCGCGCCATCGAAACTCCACTGCGGCGCGATACCGAGAATCAGTAAGTCGATTTCATCATGGGCATCCGCAACTCGAAACGGCTGGCCGCCGAGCGATCGCTTGGAGACGATGAATTCACGTCCCAGTATGAGCGCGAGGGTCTCACGAATAACTTCTGATTCATCGATGATTAAGATGCGCTTCATTCAATTGTGCGCTGCCGTTATTGATGGTTCGAACCGGTTTACCGACCGGCACATGGACGAAGAACGACGTGCCCATTCCCACTTTACTGTCGACAGTGACAAATCCGCCATGTTCTTTAACGATTTGATACGAAACCGCAAGCCCCAAACCGCTACCTTCATCCTTACTGGTAAAAAAGGGATCGAAGATATGCTGTAAATTCTCTTCTGGAATGCCAACGCCGGTATCCTTTACTTCGATTTGAACGAAATCAGCGGCCGGCTGGTTGCCATTGACGCTTACAGCCCGGCTCACCAGGGTTACCGTCCCGGTCCCTTTCATCGCCTGAATGGCGTTCAAAATTAGGTTCATAAATACCTGCTTCATCTGCTCTCTGTCAATCCAGGCCTTGGGCAAGTCCGCGCCAAACTCGCGCACGATGGCCACGCCTTTTTCCTTTGCCTGGCTTTCGAGAATGCGCGCGATGTTATCGACCACGTCGGCGACATTTTCCGGCGCGATGTTGGGTTTCGACGGCCGAGCGAAAGTTAATAGATCCGTGATCAGACCGCAGATCCGGTCAACCTCCTTAAGCGCCAGCCCCTGAAATCCTTCACGAAATTCCGGGTCGTCATAACGCTCCGGCAAGAGTTGCGTAAAGGTGCGGATAGCGACCAGGGGATTGCGGATTTCATGCGCCAAGCCGGCGGTCAGCAGGCCTAAAGAAGAAAGTCGATCGGCCCGGCGCAGCGTGTCTTGGGATTGCTTCAGTTCCCGATCCCGCTGCATCAAGCGCTCGGCCATTTGGTCGAAGGCTTTGGCAAGGCTGCCGATTTCGTCATTCCGGTCGATGGACACTCGATATTGTAAGTCGCCACCTTCGATGCGTTTCGCCGCCACGGTGAGTTTTTCTATGGGGCGCGTCATTCTCGTCGTGATAACGAAGATGATGAACAGACCAAAGATGAAAATCGCCGACGCAATGCCCACGGCGTTTAGGGTAACTATACTTATCTCATCCAATACCGGCTGCAGATCTAAGCCTAGACGAATTCCACCGAGCTTCTCATGCCCCAAGTAAACCGGTTTTGAAATATCAAGAATGAGTTTGTCGTAGTCGGTATTAACCAGGGTCGCTGCGTTGGATTTAATAATCCTCTTTCCAAGGTCGTCGGTGAAAGTCGAGAAAAGCTCGCGCTGATCGGCGTGATAATCGCCCACAATTCGGCCCTGGGCATCAAAGATATATGCATATGCGACATTAGGCAGCGCCTTCGCCTCCCCTGCAATCGTTTCAAGCCGATATGTATCGAGTTTGTAAAGAGCGCCGGTGACGCTTAGCTCCATCAGGCTAATTCCCGCCTTAGCTCTTTCGCCCATTTGCGCTAAGAGCAGTTTTTTCTCGGAGCGAATTGTGAGGAAAGTGAGGGTGCCGATTGCAGCGAGAAAGAAGAGTCCAGCCGCGAGAAAGATTTTTAGTTTAAGACCGAGTTGGGCCCGTAGGTTCATCGGCAAATGTTACCACGAATCTATTTCTTTCCCCAGGGTCGTAAACACGTAGTTTTCTATGTATTTCAATTGCTCTAGGGACCCTGGAGGGATTTCGTCGAATTTCGTCGTATTCTGCGATCTCTTCAATACCCCTTGACCTTCCGGATCCTTGTCCATGTTCAATAAAACTTCTTTCAACTCCTTGAGTATTTTCGGGGCAAGATCCTTACGGACCGCCAAAAGGTTCCTCGGCACCGAGTCTGTAGTGCCAATAATTTTTAAGGAGTCACGAATTTCCGGCTTTAATCGGTCAAACTCTCTGTGAATCGTCGTAGCGGCATCCGATCGTCCGGTGACAAGAACGCTCACCGCGTTTCCATCGCTACCATAAGTATATCCAATCGTGTCAGGCTTAACCGTTCCGGGAAATTTGATTTGCATCAACTTTAGTTTCTTCTTTTCCAAAAACATACGCGGAAGAATGGTCGCGGATGTGGAATGGGGCTCCTCAAAGGCAACCACCTTACCTTTCAAATCAGCGAGCGAATTGATTCCACTATCTTTCTTGACCACAATAAGCCCTGCGTAATCGGCTTCCCCATATTTCCATTGCCTCAAAATCGGGATAGATCCTGCCCGCTTCGAAAGCACCATCGTCGGCACCACACTGTCATGAAAGAGATCCACTTTGCCCTCATTAAGTGCCTGCACGAGCAAATTTATTTTCTCGACGACTACTATTTTGCCGCCAGTAATACCAACTGGCGCTAGTTTTCTGGCGAGATAGTCAACAAACTCTTGCCGATCGCGTATTGCCCTAACTGGATCGTCAAAGACTCTGCCAAAAATAAGCTCCTTCCCCTCCGCAGCGAATAGGTGAGAGGAGTCAAGAACCTGATGGAGGATCATTAAAAAGGTAAAAATCAGAAAGGCGCCGACGTTACGCATTAATGCCTCCTTACTTATTTGCGAGTTAAAATTCAGTGGCATACGAACCGACGACAGCAGATTCTTGTTTGTTGGACTTAGGAAGAGCAAGACATGTCAGAGCGGAACACAAGGTTAGGACAGTAGCAAAATAATAGGCCCAACTAAATCCCATTGACTCGGCTAGAAGACCGGAGGCAAAAACACCAATCGGCTTAAACACGTTGGTGAGAGTTGTATACGTAGCAAGATCCAAAGATGTCTTTTCCTCACTGGCAAAATCCAACATCAAGTGGTTATAGTAAACCATCGAGGCGCTAAAGAGAAACATATAAATAAAAATCCATGTCAACAAAGCATAGAGCGCAGTGACAAGGGATAGCGCAACGGTCACCGGAATAAGCAAAAACCCTCCTAATACCAATAGTTTCCTAGGCTCCCAGCGAAGGTTTACATATTTAGAGAGAAACGTCACGATCAGCCCTTGAAAGATATATTCGGCCATCAATACTGTGCCTACAAAGGCCGGAGCCATGTGCAGAACTTTAGTTAGATAATAGGGGAGCACGACAACACCCCAAGCATCGAGCGCGCCGTTAAGCAAACCGAAGCCCAATCCCAAGGTCTTTATCCTCCCATCGACCGACCCCCAGATTTTACGCACCGGCAGCTTGATCTGTTCTTTAAGATCCGGCAGAAGACGCAAGGCAACGAGCGCGGAAAGAGCGGTCAGCACAGCAAAGATAGATAGAGTATTTTCAATCGTAAGATAAGCGATCAGCAGCCCGCCGCCGATCATCCCGACCCCCTTCGACGCTTCTTTTAGCCCGAGAATCATATTGATGAGAAACCGTTGATCGCTCTTCGGAGAAAAATGTTTGACGTAGACCGCGCTGATATCGGCCATGTAAAGAAGCCCGCGGACAAATCTTTCGATATAAATCATGGCCACACTGGGAATCATGTAAAAGAACGAAATCACGCTGTGAAACACCAACGCTGTTATAAATGTTTTTTTATAACCCCAGCGGTTAAGCATTACGCCTATACCCATCGGCGCAAAGATCTCGGCAAACTTGAATAAAAAAAACAAGAAAGCGATCTTAGATATGGACATTCCAGTGGCGGCAAAGTAGACGGGGACGACAACTCTCAGCGCGCCATTTGTTAGGGCCTGGCTCCAGTACCCAAGCGCTACGATTCCAATGGTCGATTTATAACTCTCCATTAACGTTCCGTATCAGCACGTACGGTCTAGAGTCGTTCACTGTTCGCCATGTAGGCATCGATCCTCGGGATAAAATAATCTGCCTCCTTGCAATGTTTAAGTGGCCCGTGGAACAAAACTCCCATGCCTTCCACATATTTAGAGAAATTGGTTGGCCAAATAGGATAGCGCTTCTCTAAATCAGCGACCCAAATTGGACGGCTAACCTGTGGGTACTTCATCTCCAGAATGGTCTTTCGCGATTTCCCAACTGGTTCGTCAACGGGATACTTCCACGAATCATATGAGTAGAAACTTTCGTCTACATGGTAGTACTGGATATCCGAATCTAGGCAAACTCGCTCGATTTCGTTTTGAAAGGCTACTCTTCGGTAGGTCATTAAGAGCATGGGCTTCAGGCCCGTAGTTAGGAATGTTTCTTGAGTCTCCAGATACAATTTAAGAACGACTTCTGGATCATCATCTCGGTTAGAATCCAAAACGCTTTGTCCTCCTTCCTTACCATCCAGAAACGCTGGAAGGTCAGCCCGATTCAAACTGAATCGCTTTTTCCGCCATCGTTCCTTCTCTCTGATTTTTACCTCAACGCAGTAGTCTGATATCGGCTTTGGCGATTCTCCATAGTTTTCATAGGCCCGGAGTCGCAGAAGAATATGACGACCACCATTCAATATCGCATAACGCGTTAAGTCAAAGTCTCTATTATCAAAATAGACGCTACCCACGCAGGTGACATCGAATATTGGTTTAAGACCGTACCTAGGCAAAAACTCGCTCAGGTCACGCCACAGGGCCGCGATGCGATCCTCGCTAACATCAAACTGATAATTTCTTTCAATCCGATCTTGGTAGATGGGACCTTTCATACATGCCTCCGCGATTGCACATCAGCGTGCGTTTAACACTGTTTTTTCATGAGCGAGACCGACCATCATTCCTTTTAAAACGCGCTATAGTTTGCCAACTCTGAGCGGTTTATCATCTCCGCCCAATATCCCTTGATGGACTCTGGAGCACGATCGCACCTTTCATAAGTTCGTCGTTTGACCAAGGAGTAGCGACCCAAGACCATAGTTTAAGAACAATTAGAAATTCCCCATTCATCTCTCCTAAAATCCACCCGGCGATCACACTCCCAATTCTGCTTCGGCCCAAAATCCGTCATCAACGCCATTTTTGGACCCTATTGGCACTTAAGGTAAAACTTGGCAGGTCAGTGCAACGGTATATTAAAGTTAGTTCTTTTAGTCAAGGCTAGAGATAGCTAGGTATTTATCGAGGATGGGTAGACAGTTATATGGACAAAACACGCCAAAAGGCGACTGATTCGCCCAATTCAAGAGGGAATCGATAGCGAGCAACGCCAACGGCCCACGCGGGATGCTATAAAAGTCGCCTGCTTAGAGGATATTATTAGAGGTAAGCTTCGATTGACGTACGACACTGAAAGCTCAACGAATCAAGTTGGAACTCTAATGCGTAATCTTTGATTATCGTGATCACGCCCAATGAATTGGCGGACCCGGCGAACTACCGTCACGTGCCACTTTTATTAGTTTTTTCAATTTTAGCCCAAGTGTCGCGTAGAGTAACCGAACGGTTGAAAACGATGGAACCTGACGAGGATTCGTTGTCCACGGAAAAATAACCGAGCCGCTCGAATTGAAATTGATCTCCGGCCTTGGCGGCGGCAAGGCAAGGCTCCACACGACTGGCCCTCAATCGTTCCACGGATTTTGCGTTTATGTTGGCCAACCAGTCCGAACCCTCCGGCACGTCGTCGGGATTTTCCTTGGTGAACAGGCGATCGTAGAGTCGCACTTCGGCGTTGACTGCGTGGGCGGCGGATACCCAGTGAATGGTCGCTTTGACCTTGCGACCGCTCTGCGCCGAACCGCTCTTGGTTTCAGGATCGTAGGTGCAGCGCAGCGCGAGAATTTCACCCGTGCTTGGATCTCTTTCGACACCGATACATTTGACAATGTAAGCGTAGCGCAGCCGAACTTCTTTTCCGGGAGACAAGCGAAAAAAACCTTTCGGCGGCTCTTCGCGAAAATCATCCTGCTCAATATAGAGCGTCCGTGAGAACGGCACTTTACGGCTACCCATGGCCGGGTCTTCGGGATTATTGACGGCGTCGAGCTGTTCGACCTGCCCTTCGGGATAATTTTCCAGCACAATTTTAAGCGGCCGCAGCACCGCCATCACCCGCGGCGCGCGCTTGTTCAAGTCCTCGCGCAGGCAATGCTCCAGCATGGCGATATCGACCGTGCTGTTGCGTTTGGCGACGCCGATGCGCTCGCAGAAAGTTCGAATCGCCAGGGGCGTGTAGCCGCGCCGGCGAAAACCCGCCAGCGTCGGCATGCGCGGATCGTCCCAGCCGCTTACATGCTTGTGCTGCACCAACTGGAGCAATTTTCGCTTGCTCAATACGGTATAGGTCAGATTCAAGCGGGCGAATTCGATTTGCTGCGGATGATGAATGGCGAGCTGATCTAAAAACCAATCGTAGAGAGGCCGGTGATCCTCGAATTCCAGAGTACAGATCGAATGGGTAATCCCTTCGAGCGAATCCGACTGTCCGTGGGCGAAATCGTAGGTCGGATAAATGCACCACTGATCGCCGGTGCGATGATGGGTCGCGCGCAGCACGCGATACATCACCGGATCGCGCAGGTTGATATTGGGCGACGCCATGTCGACTTTGGCGCGCAGCGTGCGGCTGCCGTCGGCGAATTCGCCGGCGCGCATGCGCTGAAACAAGTCGAGGTTTTCTTCAATCGAGCGATCGCGGTACGGACTATTTTGTCCCGGTTCGGTTAAAGTGCCGCGATATTGCCGCATTTGATCGGCGTTGAGATCGCAAACAAACGCCTTGTCCGCAGTGATTAGTTGAACGGCAAACCGATAGAGCTGCTCGAAATAATCCGAGGCGTAATACTCGCCGTGCCATTGAAAGCCCAGCCAGAGGACATCTTGCTTGATGGAGTCGACGTACTCGACGTCCTCTTTACTTGGGTTGGTGTCGTCGAAGCGCAGATTGCACTGGCCGGCAAATTCGGCGGCCAAACCGAAGTTGAGGCAGATCGACTTGGCGTGGCCAATGTGCAGATAACCGTTGGGCTCGGGCGGAAAACGCGTGTGCACCCGGCCTTGATTCTTGCCAGTCTCGACATCTTCGCTGACGATGTTGCGAATGAAATGAGACGGCGCCGACTCGGCCGTGCCATCTTTGGCATTGCCCCCAGCTGCTTTGCTATCCACGTGCTGCTCTCCTTGTTTGCCGGATACTAGCATAAAGT
>Ga0137461_1000035_pt1 | contig 25980 bp, 18 predicted proteins | sample EasRivERMGT746_2_FD_104650 | JGI IMG/M metagenome (GOLD analysis project Ga0137461, IMG submission 104650) | Soil microbial communities from meander-bound floodplain in the East River, Colorado, USA - East River MetaG ERMGT746_2 | ecosystem: Environmental > Terrestrial > Soil > Floodplain ... | reverse complement strand
TTAAAATTCGGCGTTTCGCCGCCGGCGACCCATTGGCCGGGCATCCACCAGCGCATGACTTCTTCGGGCTGCTCAGGATTTTTCATGTCGAGCATCATGGCGATGTTGCCTTGATAGCCGTCGATGGTCGGCGAGATGTAGGCGTAGCGGCCATCGAAGGTGAAGCGGTGCACGCCCTTGCCCGGCGTCTTGTACATGGCGATCTCGCGCGGCTTCGACTTGTTCGAAATGTCGAAGACCTTCAGTCCCGATTGCAGCTCTTGCTTGGCTTTGTAGCGCTCGTAGTTGATCAGCATGATGTCGCCGCTGACGCGCACTTTGTGCGAGTGCAGCCCTTCGGGGATTTCGATGTGGGCAACGACTTTGGGATTTTTTGCATCCTTGACGTCGATGATCGAAGTGCCGTGCGGCGGGTCCATGTGGCCGACGTAGGCGTAGCCGTTCTCGACGACCACCGAGCCGCCGCCGGGAAGATCCATGCGGCCGATCTGTTTGATGTTCTTGCTCACTCCGACTGGGGCTGTGTCGTTTGGTGCCATGGGTGACTCCTTATTTCTTTTCTCAATTTGTCATCGTCTGTTTCGGAAAACATTTGATCTCACCACGAAGGACATGGTTCGACTACGCTCACCACTGGCTCCGCACACCAAGATGGCCGAGGATGGAGCATCGAGGATTGAAGATCGCAAGAAGAATTTGCCATCCTCAATCTTCCATCCTCGATCCTCGACGCATCCGACTTCGTGTCCTTCGTGCCTTCGTGGTGAAAAGTTCGGTCACATTATCTCCGCGCCTTCTCTATCATCGCAATTACCTGCTCCGTCGTGCGCACGCGCGCCATGCGCGGGAAAATTATTTCCATCAGCGTGTCGTGGGCGCGCTGGTCGTGGGAGGTGCCGCAGGCGTCGCTGACGACGATCTGGTTATAGTCCAAGTCGCGGCCGGCGTACATAGTCGAGGTGACGCCGACGTCGGTGGAACCGCCGGAGACGATGATCGTATCGATGCCGCGGCTGCGCAGCGCCAAATCGAGATAGGTTTGAAAGAACGCGCTCCAGCGATACTTGACGATGTAGTAGTCGTCGGCCTTCGGTTCCAAGTCGGCGAGCACGTCGGAACTTTTGGCGCCGGCGATGACGTGCATTTTAGTTTTTGTCACTTCGCCGTTGGGCCAGGGCGTGAGCGAGTTGTTGGTGTCGGTGATTATTACCGCATTGGTCGCGCCATCGGGACGATGATTGCCCTTGGCGAAAAATACCGGCAAGCCGGCGGAGCGGCCGGCTTTGCCGAGCTTGACGGCGTTTTGAATCCACGGCTTCAACAGCCGCGGCTTGCCGGGTTCGGATTCCGCCACATAGCCGTTTAGAATATCGAAAAACAGCAGCGCGGTTTTTTTCAAGTTGAAATCGTCGACGTGCATTTCTCCTCCTGAGCGATCGATTCTTTGACGCATCTTTTCGCGGTGAAAATAGGCCGGGAATATCACCACGAAGGACACGAAGAGCACGAAGGTCGGAATATTATTTATCCGAACCCTTCGTGTCCTTCGTGACCTTCGTGGTGAGAATAGATTGTTTGCGATGGCACCTCGATAACAAATCACCGAAAATATATGCACAAGTTGCGAACGATTCCAGAGCGGGTGACGATCTACCTGATCTTGATCCCTTTCTTTTCCTTTTCCTCGACCACTTGCCATCCTTGCTTAGCGTACCATTCGATCTGGCGGAACATGGCGGTTAGGATGCGCACGTCTCTTGCTTCCAGGCCGCTGCGGCCGAGAATGCGCCGCAGGGCGAGCAGGATGTGTTCGGGATTTTCCGAATCTAGGAAACCGATCTTGAGTAGAGCGCTTCGCATAATCTCGAAGAGCCGTTCGATGTCTTCCGCTTGGGCGCGCTCAATTTCATTCTCTACGACCAGTTTTTCTAATGACGCGACGTAGATTTCGTAGAGACAGATCGCCGCGGCCTGGGCGACGTTGAAGGATTGATACTCGGGATTGGCCGGGATGGTGATCAGTTGCTGGCAGTGTTCGAGATCTTTGTTGCTCAGGCCATGGTCTTCCGGTCCAAATAGCAGAGCGACTTTGCCTTTGCGCGCCGCCGCGGCCAAGGCCGGCGCGGCTTCGCGCACGCTTTGGCTGTGGCTGCGATAGAGCCCGGCACGGCAAGTAGTGCCGACGACCAGCGTGCAATCGGCGATCGCTGCGCGAATCGTCGGGTAACGTTTCGCTTCGGCTAAAACATCGCGGCCATGCACGGCCATCGCTTTCGCCCAAAAACTTTGCGTACGCGCGTCGCCGACGATGGCGAGCTCGCTGGCGCCGACATTTTTCATCGCCCGCGCCACCGACCCGATGTTGCCCGAGCCGTGCGGGCGAACCATAACGATGCGGAGATTCTCTAGCATTTTGGATTTTAGATTTTGGATTTTAGATTGTCGTCCGCTCGTGTAGGGGCCGACCTGCGTGTCGGCCCTCCGAACGGGCGGAAATCTTCGACGGGTCTCAGGACAGGCGCCGGTCCGCCCCTACTTTCTGACCTGATTCGCCCGCGCCAGCAATTCGTACGGAACTGTAAAACCAATTTGTTTCGCCGCCGGAAGGCTAATGATGAATTCAAACCTCATCGCCTGCTGTACTGGTAGATCAGCAGGCATCGTTCCCTTGAGGATTCTGTCAACGTAGTGGGCGGCCTTGCGGTAGAGGTCATCGTAGTCCGCCCCATAGGACATGAGGCCGCCCTCATCGACAAACTCCTTCTGGAAGTAAATAGCCGGCAAGCGGTATTTAACGGCAAGCTCGACGATCCGCTTTCTTTCGGCGAAAAATGGGCGAGTGGTGGTCGTCATAATCGCCTGGACCCGTTTCTGCTTGGCGGTTTGAAACGCGGTCTCTAAACCTTTGGCGTCGGCTTGGGTCTCAATCTCCTCCAATTTTAGCTTCAGCACCGGAGCCGCAGCCCTGAGCTCTTTCAGTTGGAGGTCTCTTGCTATGCTGGCTCCCGGCGCAAGCAGAAGTCCAACTCGGGCGAGCTTGGGGACTGCGTCCTTGAGTATCTCTAGCCTTTTGGTATTTAGCTCGGGCCCTAAACTCGAGAAACCGGTGACATTGCCTCCAGGCCGCGCCAGACTGGCAACCAGACCTTCACCCACGGGGTCCCCAACGCTCGCCATCACGATGGGAATGGTAGTAGTCGCTTTCTTTGCCGCCAACACCGACGGTCCCCCCGTGACCACAATTAGATCAACCTTAAGACGAACCAGGTCCGCCGCAAGCTCAGGTAGGCGCTCAGTCTTCTGCTCGCCAAACCGGTACTCGACGGTGAAATTTTTCCCCTCGATCCATCCAAGCTTGCTCAGCTCTTGCAGGAACGCCTTCACAAGGACCGCGCTGCCAGAAGCAGTGCTTCCATCCATGTAACCTATGCGGAAGATTTTCCCTGCCTGCTGCGCCTCGGCGAAAGAAGCGGTAGTCAGAAAAAAAGTTGTCAGTTGCCGGATGGCGGTTCTTCTATTCATTTTATCTTCTCCATAAAGGATCGGTTCGCAATCCGTAGGATGTGGTGAGTCCGCGAACCGCATCGAGTGTGCGACTTACCAACGATGCGGTTCCCTTTGGTCACCACATCCTACAAACCCATGGCGACGACGATTTTGTTATTTCGATGTGACATTTCTAACGACCACCGAAGGGCGCAGCATGCTGCGCCCCTACATTTTGCCTCGCGCTTACCAAGCGAAATTCTTACCGTTGCTATTGCCTCACTCCTATCATCTCATTTGGCAAATGGGCAATTTTTATTTTTCTCGATCACCGCGCGATTCTTGGCGTCGAACTCGGTGCGGTAGCCGAAGTCCTCGTGCATCAAGGACTGGTTGTCATCGACATGCTCGGCGCCGAACACATGGCCGAGCTCGTGGATGAGCGTGACGACATCGGGCTCCGGCTCGCGGTTGACGCCGGCGTAGTGAAATATCTTGGCGATGGGCGCGACGATAAAACGGCTCAGTCCCCGGTTGCAATTCCCGATACGATCGACCCGCGGACGGCCGGCGGTGAGATAGCGGCTGACGTTTTCGCCGCTGAAAACAACGACCAAATCGTAGTCGTCGCGTTGCGCTTGCGCTGGAAAATCTTTCTGCAAGCGAGTTAGCAGTTGCGGCGTGGAAGCCACGCGTTCCTGTGCCGGCCAGGCGGCGACGCTTTGACCGATTAAGCGAACGTTAAACTCGCGCTCGTAATAATCCGATGCGGCTTCGAGCAAGCCGCGCGCTTCGCTCTGCCATTGGGGATTTCTTGCTCGAAAGGAAACGTCGGCGAGCAGTTTGACGCGGACGACGCGCTCGGGCGTGTCGCCGGTGAACAGCGAACAAGCGGAGAGGGCGAGCGCGCTAAGGATTGAGCAGATTATCCGTCGGCGCGTAATCATCGGTTAGAATCGGCACGTCTTCGGGCAATGGCCGGTCGTAGTAGGCGACCGCCACGTCTTGGATGGGATCGGGAAAGAGATTTTTGTCGATGGCGGCGGCGCGTTTGACGATTTCCTTAATGTCGACTCGTTGCTTGTCGCGGGTGGCGACGATGATGACGTTCTGAATCGTCTCGAGGCTGACATTTTCCGGGCGGCGCGCGGCGAAGATATATATTTGCGGAAACACCTGGCGTTGCGTGCGCACGAAGGCGCGCGCGATCTTGCCCGACGGGCCGGTGACGGCGCTGATCAAGTTCGCCACGACGATGCCGTTGGGCGTGAGTTTTTTCTGCGCCAGCTCGAAAAATTGCTTGGTCGCCAAGTGAAAGGGCATGGAGTCGGTGAAGTAAGCGTCGAGCAAAATAATATCGTACTGATTCTGCGTGCGGGTGAGAAACAGCCGGCCGTCCTGGGCGTGCAGCCGCAGATGTTGGCTTTCCTTGACGTTGAAGTGCTCCTTGGCGATCCTGATCACTTCGGGATCGAGCTCGACGGCGTCAATCTCCATATTGGGAAATTCTTTCTGGATTTTTTTCGGAATCGAGCCGCCGCCCAGACCGATCACCAGCATTTTCTTGGCGTCGGGCCGAAAGGTAAAACCCAAGGATGTGTAGCGCGAGTAAATCAGCCGCAACGCGATGGGATCTTTCAACGTCATCGCGCTCTGCAGCGTGCGGTCGAAATACATGTAGCGCGCTTCGTCGTCTTCTTCGACCCGGATGCGATGATAAAAAGTATCTTTTTGCATGAGCGTCTTGGCCCAAGCCAGCGGCGTCCAAAGCAGGTTTGCCGAACCGAGCAGCAGCGAAACGGTGGCGATGGCTTGGCCTAGCGGGACGCGGTGCAGCCGGATCAAGGGTACTACAACTAACGACAAACACACCAGCGTGATGCCGAGCGCATGGATGATATTGCTCACGCCTAGCACCGGGATTAAATAGAATGCGGTCAGCAGCGTGCCCACGATGCTGCCGCAGGTCGATACCGCGTAAAGCGTGCCGGCGGTGCTGCCGACGGTGTGCAGGCGGGTGGCGGCGAGGCGAATCACATAGGGCGAGATCGCGCCGAGAAAAATTCCCGGCGCCAAGAACAGCGCGGCGCAAGCGAGCAAGGGATTCAATCGGGTGCCGAAATCGATCATGGCGATCTGTTCGTTCACCGACGGATAAACGAACGGCAAAAAGAAAATCAGAATTCCGGGAATCACCAGAAGCACGAGCAGCTTGCCGTAGGAGGGTTCGCGCGCCGACAGCCAGCCGCCCCAATAGTAGCCGATGCTGAGCGCGGTCATGACCACCGAGATCAAACTGCCCCAGACAAAGATCGAGCTGCCGAAGTAGGGCGCCAGCACGCGGCTGCCGACGATTTCCAACGCCATCAAGACCGCGCCGCTGATGAAGACGACGACGTAGAGCAACAGTTGCACCATGTTTAGCTCTCCCAATTCCAATAGGAGCCCTCGGGCACGAGGGCGACCGGTTCCAGCATTCTCGATGACATGCCGTCAATAAATTGCGACGGCTGCGACAAAACCATGCGCAAGCTCTTGTCGTAGACCCGGGTCGGATAGCTGATAAAAAGATTCTGCTTGGCGCGGGTGGCGGCGACGTAGAGCAGACGCCGTTCTTCTTCCAACTCCTGCACCGAGCTGGTGTTGTAAAACGACGGAAAGCGCCCTTCCAACGCCCAGATGATAAACACCGAGTGAAACTCCAAGCCCTTGGCCGAGTGAATCGTCGAGAGAATCAACGGCCCTTCGTCCGGGTCCACCGCGAGCACGCCGCCAATGCTGTCATTGGGCGGTTCGAGCGCCATGTCGCTCAACAAACGATGGAGATCGCGATAACGCTCGGTCATCCCCTGGAAATGTTCCATGTCGCGCAGACGCCTGGGATGATCGTCGGGATAGTTTTGTTTCAAGATCGGCACGTAATATTGCAGCAAATAGTTCGCCTGCTCCGACGGCAACTCGGCCTTGGCCGCTTCTTCCAACACTTGTGCCAGCGTGCGCAAGCCTTGGGCGGTTTTACCTTTCGCGTTGTAGGAGCGCAGCCGCTCGATCGCGTTGCTGCCTTCGAGGAGCCATTTGATAATTTTCCGGCTGGCGCCGTGGCCGATGCCTTCGAGCAGCAGCAAAACTCGATTCCACGAGATCGCGTCCTTGGGATTGGCGAGAACGCGCAAATGCGCCAGCAAGTCTTTGACGTGGGCGGCTTCCATGAACTGGAAACCGCCGCGTTTGACGAACGGGATGTTGCGCCGCGCCAACTCGATTTCCAGATCGAAGGAGTGAAAGCTCGAGCGAAACAGCACCGCCAGATCCCATAGCGGAACACCTTCTTCACGCAGTTCTAAAATTTTCTGACAGACGAACTGCGACTGCATCTGTTCGCTGCCGGCCTGCACCAGCTTGGGCCGACTGCCGGCGCTTTTGCGCGTGAACAAGCGCTTGTCGTAGCTTTCCGCGGCGCGGGAGATGATCTCGTTGGTCAGATTTAAGATCGGCTGGGTGCTGCGGTAATTTTCTTCGAGCTTGATGATGCGCGCGCCGGAAAACTGCTTGGGAAAGTCCATGATGTTGCGAAAATCGGCGCCGCGAAAAGAATAAATGCTTTGGGCATCGTCGCCCACCACCGCGACGTTGTCATGGGTCGCCGCCAGCAGCCGGACGATCTCCGACTGCAAGTGGTTGGTGTCCTGATATTCGTCGACCATTATATACCGATAAATGTCGGACAGCCGGTTACGGACTTCGGCGTGATCGGCCAACAGGTCGCGCAGCTTGATCAGCAGATCGTCGTAATCGATCAGCGACTTGGTCTGCTTGAAATCCGTATAGCGGCGCTGCATCTCGGCTAGCTCCTGGTGAACTTCGACCAGATGGGGATAATCGAGATCGAGCAGTTCGTTAAGCGCGATATGCTTGTTGTGCGTCATGCTGAAGATTTCCGCCACCGTCTGTTTGCGCGGAAAGCGCTTTTCTTTGGTATTGAGACCCATATCGCTGCGCAGGGTCTGAATCACATCCTCGCTGTCGGGCCGGTCCATGATCGTGAACGACGACGCCAGATTGACATGGCGGCCGTGCACGCGCAGGACCAAATTGGCAAACGAGTGAAAGGTGCCGCCGGAGACCTGGCTGCAGCGGCTGTCGATTAATAGGCTAGCGCGGCGAATCATTTCTTCGGCGGCGCGCCGCGTGAACGTCAAGAGCAAGATCGAACGCGGATCGATGCCTTGATCGATCAAATGGGCGACGCGGTAGACCAGCGTGCGCGTCTTGCCCGTGCCGGCGCCGGCAATGATCAACAGCGGCCCTTCAATTGCAGTCGCCGCCTCGTACTGCGCTTCGTTCAGCTCCGTGCGGTAGTCGATCCCTGAGCTATTGCGGATCGGTTCGGTTAAGTCTTTGAGGATATAAGTGGTCGTCAAGGAAACTCCGGTTGCAGAGTAAATTACCCATTTTCTCTGAGTGGAGCAAGCGATGCGCGGAAATTCGGCGTATCACGATGGACCCAGCACGGCGAAGCGGCAAGCAAATACGAAAGAAAGTTTTCACCACGAAGGACATGGTTCGACGGAGTCTATCCTGAGCACAGCCGAAGGGCTCACCACAGACTCCGAGCACGAAGGTCGGAGTTTAAGGGAGCGCGGACATTCTTGTCCGCGTATTCGTGCGGGTTAGAAAACCCGCGCTCCGTTGAAGAACGGTTTGCGCGCGATAAATGAGAAGACGTTGTAGGCTGGATGGAGTAAAACGGCATCCAGTGTGTAGGCCACGTGTCGGGTTACGCTGCGCTAACCCGACCTACGGGACTTTTCCTTCGATAGCCTAACCGCGCTGCTCTCGTTTAGCAGCATCTGTGAAATTTTTCCCCAAATTGTAGTAAGACTGCTTTGTGCAACTGCCTTTTTTCTACGGCTGGGTGATCGTCGCGATCGTGATGATCGCCGGCGTGCTTGCCGCCGGGGTGAGTAACATCACGATGGCGGTGGTGTTGAAAACGATCAGCGAGGATCTCGGTTGGAGTAGAACACTGATGGCGGCGGCGATTACGATCGGATCACTATCCGGCGGTTTACTGTCGCCGCTGTTCGGACCGCTGGCCGATCGGCTCGGGCCGCGGCTGTTGTTGCCGCTGGGCGGCGCGTTAGTGGGATTGTTCGCCTTTGGCGTGAGTGTGAGCAGCGAGCCGTGGCAGTTTTACGCGACGTTTATTCCGGCGCGGGCGCTGACCGAGTTTTTGCTCTGCGGCATGGTCGCGTTTACCGCGGTGGCCAATTGGTTTGATCTCAAGCGGCCGCGGGCAATGGGCTTAGTCGCGATGGCGACGCCGCTGGGCTCGGCGGGATTGTCCTTAGTCTATCAATTTTTCGTGACTCATTACGGTTGGCGCAGCGCGTTCTTGGCGTTGGGACTTGCGCTGTGGCTACTGGTGGTCATCCCAGGATTGATTTTCCTGCGCCGTCAGCCGGAAGACCTCGGCTTGTTTCCGGACGGCATCGCGCCGGCGGATCGCGAGTTAGCTGCGCCGAATAAAAATACCACTAACGCAGCGCCTGAGTCCAGTTGGGAGCGCGCCGATGCACTGCGCACGCGCACGCTGTGGCTACTGGTGGCGAGCGCCTTTCTGGCGTCCATCGGCACCGGCGGTACGGCGTTTCACACCGCGGCTTATTTCACCGATGTCAAGATCGCGCCGCCAATCGCTGCCGGCGCGGTGAGTGTGATGGCGCTCTGTGGCGCGTTCGGCAACGGCCTTTGGGGCGCGTTGGCCGAGCGGGTGAGCGCGCGCGGTCTCAACGTCATGACCATGGTCGTTGCCGCGGTGACGGTGGCTTTTCTCACCCAAGTCGATGGACCCGTCGGCGCGTTCATCTTCGCCATTCTTTTCGGCGCCAATGCGCGCGGCGCGGCGGTGCTCGGACAAATTCTTATCGCGCGTTACTACGGCCGGCGCGCATTCGGCGCGATCAGCAGTGTGCTCGACCCATTTCACAAAGGCGGGCTCGGTCTCGGCGCGCTCGTCGCCGGCGTGGCATTCGATTACTTCGGCAACTATCGGTTGATTTTTCTCTGCTTCATGGCTTCTTATCTTTGCTCGGCGCTGCTGGTTTTCATGGCCCGGCGTCCGGCGCCTAGACTGGAGTAATGGAGTGATGGAGTACAATGGAGATTGGAGTGATGGAGTATTGGAGTGGTGGAGTAATGGGTCGAGGATTGAGGATTGAGGATGGGGGATTGAGGATGGAGCGGTTGCTAACATTCACCGTTGAAATGCGCGTTAATGACAAGCGGCTTGCTTGACTTTGATCGTGCATCCATTAACTTTAAGCATAATGCTTCGACGACGATTCGGCTTGCTCCTCGGTTTTTACGTTTTCGCCTCTAGTCCTGGTCTTTCTTACGCGGAGCCGGTTCAAGAATTCGTCCTCGACAACGGCCTCAAAGTTCTTTTGCTGGAAGACCACAAAAGCCCGTCGGTTACATTCCAAGTATGGTACCGGGTCGGCTCGCGCAACGAGAAAGACGGCAAGAGCGGCTTGGCGCATTTTCTCGAACACTTTTTGTTCAAAGGCACGCCGACGACTGGCCCGGAAGAATACTCGCGCATCATCGCCAAAAACGGCGGCCGCTCCAATGCGTTCACGAGTACCGATATGACGGTTTATTTCGCGACCATGAGCCGGGAGAAAATTTTCATCGAGCTCGAACTGGAAGCGGATCGCATGGCCAACGCGCTGTTGGGCGATACTTACTTCGAGCCGGAGAAAAAAGTCATTCAAGAAGAGCGCCGGCTGCGCACTGAGGACAATCCGGCGTCGGCCTTGGGCGAAGTGGCCAACGCGGTGGCCTACACCGTCCATCCTTACCGCCGGCCGGTGGTCGGCTGGATGGAAGATATTCAGAACCTGTCGCGCCAGGATTTGGTCGACTTCTACAAGCTCTATTACGCGCCCAACAACGCTTTCATCGTCGTCACCGGCGATTTTTCCACCTCTGAATTGCTGCCCCAGATCAAAGCGGCCTATGGAAAAATTGCCCGTGGCGCCGCGGCGCCGAAACTCAGCGTCAGCGAACCGGAGCAGCGCGGCGAGCGGCGCGTCACGCTCAAGAAGGAGGCCGAGCTGCCGGTCATTCAAATGTACTATCACGCGCCCAACTTGAAGAGTCCGGATAGCTTTGCGCTGGATTTACTCTCCGTCGTGCTCGCCGGCGGGCGCAGCTCGCGTCTGCATCATGAGTTGGTTTACAAAAAGCGGCTGGCCCGTGAGATCGACGCCGACTACAGCGCGGTGTCCGTCGATCCCACCGGTTTTTCCATTAGCGCGCAGTTATTGCCGGGCAAAGACGCGGCGGCGTTGGAACGGGAGATCGACCGCGAGCTGGAAAGAATCAAGAACGATCTAGTCAGCGACAAGGAACTGCAAAAAGCCAAAAACCAAGTGGAAGCGGCGTTCATCTTCGCCCAAGACTCGATCTTCGGCCAAGCGATGAAGATCGGCTACTACGAAATCGCCGGCGGCTGGCGCCAGATGGAAAGTTATCTGGACGGCATCCGCAAGGTTAACCGGGACGACATTCGCCGGGCGGCGAAAAAATATCTCGAGCGCGACCGGCGCACGGTGGGCGTGCTGATTCCAACCAAAGAAAAAAACCAATGAAGAAAAATTTGTTGAAGCTGATCGCGCTGGTCTTGCTCGCTACGCCGGCGCCGGGCGCCCATGCCGACATGGTGCCGAAGCGTTCGGTGCTGAATAGCGGCATGGTGCTGCTCACATCGGAGCAGCGCGCGTTGCCGATGGTGGCGCTTGAATTGATCATCGACGCCGGCTCGCGCCACGAAGCGGCCGAGCAAGCGGGGCTGGCGAATTTGACCTCGAAGCTGCTCACCTACGGCACCAAGAAACGCAGCGCCTTGCAGGTCAGCGAGAGTTTGGATTTCATCGGCGCCGGTTTGTCGAGCGGCGCCGGCGAAAATGTCGCCAGCGTGAGTCTGACGATTCTCAAAAAAGATCTGGCCGTCGGCTTGGAGCTGTTGGCGGAAATTCTCACCTCATCAACTTTTCCGCAGGGTGAGATCGACCGGCAAAAGCAGGCGATCATCGCCGGCATTCGGGCGCAGGAAGAAGATCCCGGCGCGGTTGCCGGTAAAGCCTTCGCCGCCGCGCTGTTTCCACAAAGTCCCTACGGCCGGCCGGTGGAAGGAACCGAAGCATCGGTGAAAAGCTTGCAGGCGCAAAGCCTCAAGGATTTTTTTAGCCGCTACTACCGGCCGAATCGTTCGATCATGGCGGTGGTCGGCGCCGTCTCGGAACAGGAAATCACTCAGGCGCTCAATCAGGCTCTGCACGGCTGGAGCAAAGGCGCCGCGAGCGCGGCGCCGGCGGCGCCCAGCAATATCGGTGGGTTGCAGACGCTGCGGATTGAAAAAGATCTGACCCAGGCCAATATCATTCTCGGCCACGCCGGCGTACCGCGCGGCCATCCCGATTATTACGCGCTCCAGGTGATGAACTACATTCTCGGCGGCGGCGGGTTTTCGTCCCGGGCGATGGACTCGATCCGCAACGAGCGCGGCCTGGCCTATTCGGTCTATAGTTTTTTCGGCGCGGACAAGAGTCATGGCTCGTTTCAATTCGTCATGCAGACGAAAAACGAATCGGCGCAGGAAGCGGTTCGGCTGGCGCTGGAAGAAATCCGGCGCCTGCGCGAACAGCTGGTAAGCGAGCAAGAATTGAACGACGCCAAGAATTATATGACCGGCAGTTTTCCGCTGCGCTTCGATACCAACCGGAAGGTCGCCGGCTTTTTGGCGCAGGTGGAACTCTTCGAGCTTGGACTGGATTATCCCAACCGCTACGGCGCGCTGGTCGCCAAAGTGAGCCGCGAGGATGTCCAGCGCGTCGCCAAGCAATTCTTGCAGCCGGAAAAGCTCATTACCGTCATCGTCGGCAACCAGAAAAAAATCGCCGCCAAATGAGCCGCGGAGAAAGCCGCGCGCCGGCTTGATCGCGATTAGCCCTCCATGGCATAGTCAGGGCGCCGCGGAAACGAGTCACTCGGCCGCTCCATAGCGAAAAGGCAGCCATGAAAAAAGTTCTAATCATCGAGGACCATGCCGACATGCGCGAGTTGCTGAGCTGGCAAGTCGAGCTGATGGGATTTACCGCGGTGTTGGCGCAACGGGCGCGGGAGGGGATCGACAAGGCGCTCGCGGAAAAGCCGGATTTGATCATTCTCGACATCATGATGCCGGGCATGGACGGGCGGGACGCGGCGCGCGAATTGCGCGCCAAGCCCGAGCTGAAGGATGTCACGATCCTGGCTTCGACGGCATTGTTTCGCGAAGCCGAACTCAAGGCTTGCATCGAAGCTGGCTGCGACGGGTACATCGTCAAGCCGTTCACCTTCCAGGAGCTTCAGGCCAAGCTGCAAGAGCTGGCGCCATCGTTGAATCCAAAGTTGCCGCGTTGACTTTTCTTTGACCGCGCCGCGCGCGGCGGCATTGTCGATTCGGCGCGCTGCTAGCCCGGATTGTTCGCGTAAAACTGCGATCGAGGTGCAACCCTTGCGGAACGAAGGCATGCCCTTCGGGATTTCAAATGGCAAATCTCAAATCCCAAATATGAAATCTGCGATTTGAAATTCCGCGTCAGCGCGGATACAGGGTCACACCTCGATCGACACTGTGTCGTCAGGTTTCTTCGTAGCATGAATAATCCGGGCTAGGTTCTCACAAACCCTCGAACAGCGACCATCGTGAGCTCGTCAATTTCATCCTCATTGTCGTCATCAGCCTCGGCGCGCACTCAGGCGATCGCCATCGTTAAGCGGCTGCGCCAAGACGGCTTTGAGGCTTATCTTGCCGGTGGCTGCGTGCGCGATATGTTGCTTGGCAAAGCGCCCCAGGACTACGACATCACGACCAGCGCCAAGGCCGAAGAGATCCAGCGGATTTTCCCCGATACCCTGGCGGTGGGCGCGCAGTTCGGCGTGATCTTGGTGCGGCTCGAAGGCGAGTCCTTTGAAGTCGCGAGCTTTCGTTTCGACGGCCCCTATCTCGACGGCCGCCACCCGAGTCAAGTGCGCTACGGCAGTCTCGAAGAAGATATCGCGCGGCGCGACTTTACCATCAACGGCATGATCTACGATCCGCTGGACGACCGGGTCATCGATTTAGTCGAAGGGCAGAGCGATCTGGCGAAGTGCGTCATTCGCGCCATCGGCAATCCCATGGAGCGCTTCGAAGAGGACCGCCTGCGCATGATCCGCGCGGTGCGTTTCGCGGCGAGTCTCAATTTCGCTATCGAGCCGTCGACCTTCGCGGCGATTCAACGACTGGCCCCAACGGTGACGCAAATCTCCTGGGAACGGATCGGCGACGAAGTGACGCGCATCTTGACCGAAGGCGGCGCGCGCCGCGGCTTCGAATTGTTGGACGAGAGCGGTTTGCTCAGCGTGTTGCTGCCGGAAGTGACAGCGCTCAAAGGCACGGCGCAAAGTCCGGACTTTCATCCCGAAGGCGACGTGTTCACGCATACGCTGCTGCTGCTCAGCCATTTAACCGCGCCGACGGAAAGCTTGGCCTACGGCTGTCTGTTGCACGATATCGCCAAGCCGGTTTGTCTGCGCCAGGAAGCGCAGCGGATCACTTTTTACGGCCACACCGAGCAGGGCGCGGTCATGGCCGAAGATATTCTCAAAAGGCTAAAGCGCGGACGCGCCGTGTGGGAGCGCGTCGCATATCTCGTGCGCAATCATTTGCGCCACGTGCAGGCGCCGCAGATGCGGCTCAATACGCTCAAGCGATTTTTGCGCGAACAGGGCATCGGCGAATTACTCGAACTGGCGCGCATCGATGCGTTATCCTCCAATGGCGACTTGCAGTATTACGATTTTTGCCAAGCTCGCTTGGCGGAATTAAAGGACGAAGAGATTCGCCCCGAGCCGCTGCTGCGCGGCGGCGATTTGATTGCGCTGGGATTAAAGCCGGGGCCGCTGTTTTCACAAATCCTGCGCCAAGTCGAAGACGCGCAGTTGGGCGGCGAGTTGAGCGGCCGGGATGACGCTGTCGAGTGGGTGAAGAAAAATTTTTCAACCGAGGTCGAGGGATGAAGAAGGCACCACTGTATAAAATCATCGGCCATGCGGAGCCGCGCTCCGATGGCGCGGAAAAGGTTACCGGCAAGGCGCTCTACGCGGTGGATGTCGATCTGCCGGGCATGGCGCACGGCAAAATTCTGCGCAGCCCCTACGCCCATGCGCGCATTGTTCGAGTGGACGGCAGTAAGGCGGAAAAACTTGCCGGTGTGTACGCCGTCATCACGCGCGAGGATCAGAAAAATCTGCGCATGTTCGGCGCGGCCTACAAGGATCAAACCATCGTCGCGGTGGACAAAGCGCGTTACGCCGGCGATCCGGTGGCGGCGGTGGCGGCGATCGATGAGGCGACCGCCAGCGCGGCGCTGGAATTGATCGAAGTCGACTACCAAGAGTTGCCGGCGGTGACGAGTTTGGACGAAGCGTTGGCCGAAGGCGCGCCGTTAGTTCATGAGGCGTCCGCCAGTGGCGGCGAACTCATGGGGCAGCGCTACGAGGCGCCCAAGGAGTTTAGCGGCACCAATCTGTGCTACCGTTTCAGCTACGCCAACGGCGACGTTGACGAAGGCTTCAAGAAAGCCGATCAGGTTTTCGAGCACACCTTTACTTTTCCTCGGGTGCAGCATTTTTCCATGGAACCGCACGCGACGGTGGCGCACTTCGAGGGCGACCGCCTGACGCTCTGGGCCGGCACTCAAGAGCCGTTCACCTTGCGCGAACATTTGGCCGATATTTTTCATCTGCCGCAGAGCAAGGTGCGCGTCATCGTGCCCTACGTGGGCGGCGGCTACGGTGGCAAGCTGGCGGTCAAAACCGAGCCGCTGGCCGCGGCCTTGTCGTTCAAAGCGAAACGGCCGGTGCGCTTGGCGCATTCCATCGAAGAGAGTTTCAAAACCGTGACGCGACATCCGGCGCGGGTGCGGATCAAAACCGGCGTGAACAAGGACGGCAAACTGGTGGCGCGCCAGTGTTTGATTCACATGGAGACCGGCGCCTACGCCGACGCCGGCCCGCGGGTGACGCAAAAGGCGGGTTACCGCTGCTTCGGACCGTACCGTATCCCGCACATGAAAACCGACGCGTTCACGGTTTACACCAACACGGTGCCGGCGGGGGCCTATCGCGGCTTCGGCACCCTGCAAGTGACCTGGGCGTACGAGTCGCAGATGGATATCATCGCCGACAAACTCAGTCTCGATCCGCTTGAGTTCCGGATTAAGAACTTGCTTAAGAAAGGCGATCTCTACACGCCCGGCGACACGCCGGTGGATTGCGATCTCAAGGCCGGATTACTGCAAGCAGCGGAAGAGATCGGTTGGAAACAAAAAATCACCCAACCCAATCGCGGTAGAGGTCTCGCCGTGTGTATGAAGGACGGCGGCGGCACTTATAAAGTTTCTTCGGCCGCGGTAAAAATGAACGCCGACGGCAGCGTGGTGTTGCTCACTGGCACGGTGGAAGTGGGCCAGGGCGCGCGCACGGCATTGAGCCAGGTTGTCGCCGAGGAATTGGCTGTGCCATTCGAAGCCATCACCGTGGCGCAATTGGACACCGAAGTCACGCCGTACGATGTCAACACCAACGCGAGCAGTTCGACGGTGGTCATGGGTTTGTCGGTGCAGCGCGCGGCGCAGGATTTAAAGCGCCAGTTGCTGCGCCACGCGGCGAAGATTCTCAAAACCAAAGCGGATCAGTTAGCGCTCAGCGACGGCAAGATTGTCGGCGGCAAAAATCACAGTCTCTCATTCACGGAACTCATGCACAAAGTTTTTCTCTCGAAGTCGGGCGAAATAATCGGCCACGGCGCTTATCAATCGATCAAAAGCTCCAAGGCGGCGCTGGGCTCGCCGACCAATTTTTGGGAGATCAGTTGGGGCGCGGCGGAAGTGGAAGTCGATCGCGACACCGGCGAAATTAAATTGCTCAAATATGTTTCCTTGGCCGACGTCGGCCGGGCGATTCATCCGGTGCTTTGCGAAGGACAGGACGAAGGCGGCGTGATGAACGCCATCGGCCATAGCCTGATGGAAGAGATGATCTACAAAGACGGCCAACTGCTCAATCCCAATCTGGTCGATTACCGCGTGCCGAGCTTCGCTAGCTTGCCGAAGGATTTTACGACGATTCTGGTCGAAAGCCACAACGGCCCTGGGCCGTTCGGCTCTAAAGGCACCGGTGAAGGCGGCTTGTTACCGGTGGCGGCGGCGATCGGCAACGCGGTTTGCCGCGCGACCGGATTGCGTTTGTATGACTTGCCGCTCACGCCGGAAAGAGTGTGGCGCGGTTTGGCGGCGCGAGCTGAAGTGAGCGATTGACGAACCAGAGATCGGAAGTCAGAAATCAGAGGTCAGAAGTCGGAGGTCATCCTAGTCGGATGCAGTTGCAAATTGACCTCTGACATCCGACCTCTGATCTCTGCGAGCTATCGCCCCTACTGTCCGCCTTTGATCAGACTGATCAGCAACCCTTCCGGAAATGGCACGTTAAGCAGCTTCTCGAACAAGCCCCAGTAAAATAGCCAGGAGCAAAACGTCACTATCGCCGTCATCAGCCAAGTCTCTTTGCCGGCGAATTTTAGATACAGCAGGATCGTTAGTGGCACGGCATAAGAGAAGCCTAAGAACCAAATCGCCAGGAAAAAGCCGACGGTCCAAAGGATGACCGCTATGGTGCGTTGCTGGGTCTCTTTTGGCGACACCTCGACATCGGTCGACTGGCCGAATTCGGCTGCTTTAATTTTCTTCTTGCCGTAGAGATCCCGGCCGAGCTGAGCGATCGCCAAGATGAAGGTCGGAATGCCGATGGCCCAGGGAAACAGGCCGGCGCGATAGCCGAAATTGCGGCTCTGCCACAGTGCGAGCGCGAGCAGCATAATAACGACGATCGTATACACGGTCGGGGCACCGAAGTGTAGGCGCCTTACCGGTGTCCCGGCGGCTAGTACCTGGGCGACGGGTTGTGCGGCGGCCTTTGCGCGCTCTTCCCGCCGGCTCTTGATCATCGGATAGAAGACGCCAAAAAGCGTTAACGCGAAGATTACCATCACCCCCGGCCTATGCAGCCAAGCCAAGCCATAATTGTCGGTGGATAAGAAAAGCCGGTTCTCAGCCAAGGGGCCAAGCACAAGTCCCAGCAGCACGGGTGGCCGGGGCCATGACAATTTCTCCATGATCCAACCGAGCCCGCCAAAGAACAGTACGATGATCATGTCTTCGAAGGCGTTTTTCTCGGCAAAGGCGCCGAGATAGATCAAGACCAGAATGATTGGGATGATGATGCCGCCACGAACCTGGGTGACCTTTGCCAGGGGTTCCAAAAACAGAAAGCAGACGGCCACGGTGATTACATTGGAAATGATGATGACCCAGACGAAGGAAAAAGTCAGATCGAGTTTGCCCTTGGGCGGAGCGATCAACATGTCGGGGCCGGGGACGATGCCCTGGATGATAAACGCACCGAGGAGAATTGCCATGATGACGCTGGCGGGTACGCCGAATGCGATCGTCGTAATCAAGCTCCCGCCTAAAGTCGAGTTGTTCGCCGCGCCGGGACCCAACACGCCGCGCACGTCGCCCTTGCCGAAGCGTTCTTTATTCGGCGAGCTTTGCACCGCGTGAGCGTAGGCGAGCCACTGGGTGGTGGCCGCTCCCATGCCGGGAATGATGGCCATGAATGTGCCGAGCGCACTGCAGCGGATGACCAGCCACCAGTGACGGAAAGTATCCTTCACGCCTTCCATGACGCCGCCGAGTTTGCCGACCTCCTGAGTGGAAATGCTGGTTCCTAGCACCGCCAGCTCAATGGTTTCGGGAATGGCGTAAAAGCCAATCGTAATAGGAACGAGTCCGATGCCGTCCCAAAGAAATAGTTGACCGAACGTGTAACGCTGAATACCCGAGATCGGATCGAGACCGATGGTCGCGAACATCAATCCGATGCCCCCCGAGACCATGCCTTTAAGCACATCCTCACCACTAAGGGCGGCCACGAAGGAGATCCCCAACAGCGAGAGCATGAAGAATTCGGGCGAACCGAAGGAGAGCACGAGTGGCCGGACGATCGGGATGGCGACGGCGATGGCCACGGCGCCAAATATAGCGCCGACCAGCGAACTCATCAGAACCGCGCCTAGAGCTCTGCCCGCTTCACCATTGCGCGCCATGGCATGGCCGTCGACAATGGTCGACGCCGTCGTAGGTTCGCCCGGCACGCCAAACAACACTGACGTGATATCACCGGTGGTCGCGGTAACGGCGGTCATGCCGAGAAGAAATGCGAAGGCTTCAACGGCCGACATTTTGAACACGAACGGCAGCATCAATGCCATCGCGGTCGGACCGCCGAGCCCCGGTAGAATCCCTACCACAAAGCCGATCGCGATCCCGATCAACATTAGAGAAAAGGTCGACCAACTGAAGCACTGAACGAAACCAGATGCCAAAGCATGAATGATATCCATGAAGATTTAATGCCTCCGCGATTCCCCACCGAATAATCGCCGCTCAATAGCAATGTCACGGCTAATTGTAAAGAACATCTTTGAGCTTACCGACTAAGCCGGGATCGAGCTTGAACAGCCCGGCGATGTCTCTCTCGATTTCATCGGCGGGGATATAGTTGATATTGAGGCGAGCTTTTTTCGCGTCGGCGACGAACTCGGCATCTTTGAGGGTTGCTTCGAAGGCTTTGCGCAGCAACTGCACTCGATCTTTCGGTGTCCCCGGCGGGAGCGTGTAGGTCCGAACGATATCGCTGTCGCCGTGAATGCCGACGTCGATCATCCTGCGGCTCTCGTCGCTCTTGGCCAGCTTAATCGCTTGCGGCACATTGGGCAGGTCGGGGTGATTCTTGCGATTCGCTTGCAAGATTACAACAACGTCGCCGCTATCGAGGGCTTTGCGCCAAGTGACGCTGATCGAGTCCCAACCCCAGCAGCCGCCGGCGATCTCGCCGCCGTCGGCGGCCAAGCGCACGTCGGCGGTGCCTTTGTAGCCGGTGACCAGCTGAATCGGCAAGCCTAAGGCGGCTTTAAAGATACGCGTGGCGTTGTCCGGCGTCGAAGTGCCGGGCGCAAGGCCGCCCATCTTCACTGGAGTTTTGGACGCCTGCCACTTTTCCACGCTGGTGATACCGCTCGCTTTGGTGAGGGCGCAGACGACGTGATCGCTGACCGGCGCGCCGATGAATTCAAACTTGCGGGCGTCGAACTCGATACCCGGCTGGCCGAGCACTTGGCCGAGGAAGAAGCCGCCGATGAAATGACCGATGGTCAGGCCGTCCGGCTTGGCGACTTTGTAAACATGATTGGCGGCGATCAGGCTGCCGGCGCCGGTCATGTTCTCGACCACGACACTGGGGTTGCCGGGGATATGCTTGCTCATATGGCGCGAGAGGGCGCGCGCGTAGGTGTCGAAACCGCCGCCGGCGGAAAAACCGACGACGATGCGAATCGATTTGCCTTTGAAAAATTCTTCGGCGGCGCTGGCGTTGCTGGCCGGCAAAATTGCCACCAACAGGGTGAGCCCGCAAAATATTCGAAATCTCATTTTCACTCCTTCTTTCTCGGCCGCGGTGCGGCCGCTTGGGTGGCCAGACGTTATCCAATTGACTCCGAAAAATCAATGAAATCCGCCGCGAGCGTTGGTGCGCCACAAGCACGCAAACTTTCGCGTTGTGTTCGTAACCTAGGGCCTTTAGAATATCCCCACGCGGATAAAATGCCGAGGAGAAAAACCATGGCCGATGAGTTTCTAAACTATGTCGATGGCAGATGGCTTGCGGCGCAAGCGGCCAGGTCCTTCGAGAACCGCAATCCGGCCAAGCGCGACGATCTGATCGGTTTGTTTCCCGCTTCGGATGTTGCCGATGCCGACGCGGCGGTACAGGCCGCCAAGAAAGCGTTTACCAGTTGGCGTCTGGTGCCTGCGCCCAAGCGCGGCGAGATTCTTTACCGCGCCGGCGAGCTACTGAAAAAATACAAAGAAGAGTTGGCGCGCATCGAGACGCGCGAGATGGGCAAGGTCTTGAAGGAAACCCGCGGCGATGTTCAAGAGGGGATCGACTGCGCGTTTCTTAACGCCGGCGAAGGGCGCCGCTTGTTCGGCCAGACCACGCCGGCCGAGTTGCCCAATAAATTCGCCATGTCGGTGCGCGCGCCGATCGGGGTGTGCGCGCTGATCACGCCGTGGAATTTTCCCCTGGCGATTCCGACTTGGAAATTATTTCCTGCGCTCATCTGCGGCAACACCGTCATTCTAAAACCTGCCGAGGATACACCGCACACGGCTTCGCGCTTCGTTGAAATTCTCAATGAGGCCGGCGTCCCTCCGGGAGTGGTCAACTTGGTTCATGGACGCGGCGAAGAAGCCGGCGCGGCGCTGGTGCGCCATCGTGACGTGCAATTGGTTTCGTTCACGGGTTCTGCCGCCGTGGGGCGCGAAATCGCGGCGTCGTGCGGACAGAATTTGAAGCGCGTATCGCTGGAGCTCGGCGGCAAGAACGCGCAGATCGTCATGGACGACGCCGACATCGATCTCGCCATCGAAGGAGCGCTGTGGGGCGCTTTCGGCACTACGGGACAACGCTGCACGGCGACCAGCCGTTTGATCGTTCATCACAACGTCGCAAAAAAAATTACCGATGCGCTAGTCGAGCGGGCGCAAAAAATAAAAATCGGCGACGGCCTCGACGAGAGCGTCGAGATGGGGCCGCTGATCAATCAAGCGGCGCGGGAAAAAGTTTTGCGCTACATCGACATCGGCAAGCAGGAAGGGGCGCGGCTTGTCGCCGGCGGTGGGATTCACGCTGACGGAGCTTGCGCCCATGGTTATTTTTTTCAGCCGACGATTTTCGATCAGGTGAAGCCCAACATGCGCATCGCCCAGGAAGAGATCTTCGGCCCGGTGCTGTCGGTCATTGAGATCGGCAGCTTCGAAGAAGCGATCGCAGTGCTCAACGGCACGGCCTATGGTTTGTCGAGCTCGATCTACACCAACGACGTCGGCCGGGCGTTTCGCGCCATGCGCGACATCGAAGCGGGCATTACCTACATCAACGGCCCGACCATCGGCGCCGAAGTGCATCTGCCCTTCGGCGGCGTCAAAGACACCGGCAACGGCCACCGCGAAGCGGGCACCACGGTGTACGATATTTTTACCGAGTGGAAATCGATCTACGTCGACTACTCTGGTAAATTACAAAAGGCGCAGATCGATAACAATTGAGATAAAAGTCTCGGGTCTCGGGTCTCGCGTTTCGAGTCTCGAGTTTTACGGAGCCTTGCATTTAACCCGAGACACGAGACCCTGGACTCGAAACAAAGGACATTAAATGAAAATTCCCCACATCAAAACCCCACTGCCAGGCCCCAAGGCTAAAGCGATCGTCGAGCGCGATGAGAAAGTCACCGCGCCGGCCTATGGGCGCGTTTATCCTTTGGTCGTCAAAGAAGGACGCGGCTGCGTAATCGAAGATGTCGACGGCAATCTGTTTCTCGATTTCATGGCGGGGATCGCCGTGGCCAACACCGGCCACGCTCATCCGCGCGTGGTCCAAGCGATCGAAGCGCAGGCGCGCAGGTTTTTGCACATTTGCGGCAGCGATTTCTACTACGAACCGATGGTCGAGCTGGCCGAGAAGTTGGCGCAAATTTCGCCTGGTAAAGGCGGCAAGAAAGTTTTTTTCACCAACTCCGGCACCGAGACCGTCGAAGCGGCGTTCAAGCTGGCGCGTTATCACACCAAGCGCCAGCATGTGATCGCCTTTCACGGCGCCTTTCACGGCCGGTCCATGGGAGCGTTGTCGCTCACCGCCAGCCGTTCGTCGCACCGGGCCCACTTCGGCCCGCTGATTCCCGGCGTGCATCACGTGCCCTACGGCTTCTGTTACCGCTGTCCGTACCAATTGAAACACGAGAGTTGCGGCATCGAGTGCGTGAAGGTGTTGGAGAAAACTGTCTTTCGCCACGACGTCGCGCCGGACGAAGTCGCCGCCATCATCGTCGAACCGGTGCAAGGCGAAGGCGGCTATATCGTGCCGCCGCCGGAATATTTACCGATGCTCCAGGAGCTTTGCCGCAAGCATGGAATGCTTCTAATTGCCGACGAAATCCAATCCGGCTTCGGCCGCACCGGTAAAATGTTCGCCTGTGAACACTGGGGCATCGAGCCGGATATCCTCTGCACGGCGAAAGGGATCGCCAGCGGCATGCCGCTCGGCGCCATGATCGCGCGCGATGAAATCAGCACCTGGAAAGACGGCACCCATGGCAGCACTTACGGCGGCAATCCGGTGGCCTGCGCCGCCGCGCTGGCGACGATCGAGCTTCTCGAAGAAGGTTTGGTCGCCAATTCGGCAAAAGTCGGCGCGGTTCTAAAAGATCAATTAACCCAGCTCGAGCAACGCCACTCTGTGATCGGCGACGTGCGCGGTTTGGGGTTGATGATCGGCGTCGACTTCGAGCACAGTGACGGTAGCCATGCGCCGGATGGTAAATTGCGCGATCGCGTCATGCAGAAATGTTTCGAGAAAGGCTTGTTGCTGCTCAGCTGCGGCGAGAGCACGCTGAGATTTTGCCCGCCGTTGATTGTGACCGCGGAACAAGTTGCGACGGCGGTGGCGATCTTCGACGGCGCGGTGGGCGCGGTAAACTAGGCGAAAAAAAATTGGTGGCTGGTATCCCCGCGCAGAAATTAGTTTGCAACAATGCTCCGACCTCCCCCTTTGAAAAAGGGGGACTGAGGGGGATTTGAAGTTTGTGCGTGTAAGAAAATCCCCCTAGCCCCCTTTTTCAAAGGGGGGATCGCCCGAGCAAAGGCTTGGATTGTTCAGTTAATCTCTGGGTTGGAAAACTAGTGCAGCTTGGTCATCAGCTCCGCAACCAGCTCGGCGAGCTCGGTATCGCTGGGGTTGATCTTGAGCGAGCCGTTAAATTCCTCGATCGCCTTTTGGATCATGCCCTTGGTCAGATAGACTCGGCCCAGATTGATATAGGGGAAATGGCGGGGCTCGTAGCGCTTGGCGTTTTTCGCGCGCTCGAGCCAGGGGATCGCGTCGTCGAGCCTTTGCTGTTGCATTAAATATACCCCGATGTCGTTGTAGGGGTTGCCGAACTCGGGATCGAGACGAATGGCGATTTCGCACTGGGCGATGGCTTCGTTCAGCCGGCCTTTGAAACTGTAGGCCCAACCGAGATAGGTGTGCGCATCGGCGGTGGGGTACAGCTCGATGGATTCTTTGTACAAGCGGATCGCGTGATCGAACTCCTGGGCCATCTGATGCTGCATCGCTTGGCCGATAAGTTCGACGGCGCGTTCTTGGTTTTTGGGCGTGCTCATGGTCGTCCTATTTAATGATCTGAAGCGTATTTTCTTACTTTATCCCGCCCCGTTCAAGCTATTTTTCCTCAGACGCCCCAGGCGCCGCTGAGCTGTATGTTTGCCCCATTAACATAGCGCGCCGCGTCGGACAAGAGGTAGCGAACCGCGCCCACGGCGTCCTCGACGCTGCCGACGTAGCCGGCGGGTATTAATTTCACCATTTTGTCGAGATCTTCCTTTGGCGCGCTGCCGGAATCGATGAAGCCGGGAGAAATGCAATTCATGGTGATGCCATCGGGCGCGATCAATTTCGCGAAGGAGCGCGACAGCGCGAGCAAGCCAACCTTAGCTATGTAGTGTGCCGTAAGCTGTGGCTGGGCGATCAACTGCTCGGCGTTGGCCATGCTGAAGCTGACGATGCGGCCCCACTTGTGCTCTTTCATGATCGGGATGACCGCTTGGGTCAAGTAAAAAACCGGATGGAGATTGTTGTCGAACATCGAGCGCCAACCTTCGTTGGTCTCTTTGAGCAGCGAGACTCGATGGTAAGGACCCGCGCCGTTGATCAGCGCATCGATGCGGCCGAATTCTTGCCGCACGCGCTCAATCAAACTCGCCGCGGCATCCGGCTTCGATACGTCGCATTCGACGGCGATGCCGTTGCTGCCATTTTGGCGCACCGCTTCGATGACTTCGCCGGCTTCTTTCGCGCTGGTTCGATAGCAGATCGCTACTGCCCAGCCTTGGGTTGCTAAGTCTATCGCGACCGCGCGGCCAATGCCTTTGGCGCCACCGGTGATTAGAGCGACTCTTTCCGACATGTCCGCCTTTCTCCTTTGCTACCAGTGAGCCACTGTATTCCGAGGATAGATGATGGAGGATGGAGGATCGCAATCCTCAATCCTCAATCCTCGATCCTCGATCTTCAATCTTCAGCATCCCCTGTTCGCTTCCATCTATCCATGGCCGAAACTTCTCATAAAGTTCGTGCAGCTTCGCTTTGTAATGCTCGACGTTCTCGTCCGGTTTCTCTGCGTCCCAGTCGGACGCCAGCTTGGAGTTGTCGCTGATTTTTATTTTAGCTTTGGCGCCGGTGACGTAATACGAAACCTGATCGCCAGGTTGATAGGGCCGCTCGGCTTTGAGCGCCAGCTCGTAGGGCGCGGCGGCGTTGCGCTTTTTGGCTTTCACCTTGGCTTGGTAGCTATCGAGCGAGTCCTGCAATGTTTCGTTCTTGGCGAGCCAGGAAATATCTTTGCGATGTTTGGCGATGTCCTCGGCGTAGCGCTGGTAAAGCTCGGCGATTTTTTCTTTCTCGCCTTTAAGCAGGAGCAAAAGCATTTCTTCGAGCCACTCGCGCTGGAACAATTCTAGACCGCGCGAGCGCAGGCCGGAGCCTTTGATGCGCAGCCGGCCCTGTTCGTCGAGCAGCGCGTAGTTTTTCATTTTATAACTGAACATCGCCGGATAACGGCCGTCGAGTTCGAGCTCGATGCCTTTGGGTAGAATCTCGCCGAGGTCGGCGATTAACTTTTCTTCATCCGCCGGCGATTTCACGCTGTCGGGCGGGACGAAATAAATTCCGTCGGTGTCGACTTCGATGATCTGGGCGTCTTTATTTTTAAGCCAGGCGACCGCCTTTTGGATCAGCTCCCGGCCTTTGGCCGTCACTTGGTTGGCGGCGTCGAAATCGTTGAAGTGCGCCATGGAAAAGCCGAGGTAGCCGTAAAACGAGTTGATGAGAATTTTAAACGTCGACTGCAAGGCGTTGAAGTAAATGCGGCCTTCTTCATCTTTCGCTTCGCGCGCGAGCTCCTTGGCCTTGACTCGAAAGCCGCGCAGGTCGTCGAGCAAGCCGGGAAAAACTCCGAGCTCGTCCTTTTTCGGCAGATACTTGTAAACCAGCATGATCGACGGGTAAAGCGAGGTCACGTCGCAGTGCAGCACGTGGTTCGCCGTGCCCTGGAATTCCATGTCGGTGAAGCCGCCGACGACGTCGCGCCCGGCATCCGCATAGGGCACGGAATGGCGTTGGTAGAGGTACTCGCGCAAGAACAGCGCGTCGATCTTGGTCGCGTTGCCG
>Ga0137461_1000034_pt1 | contig 26772 bp, 20 predicted proteins | sample EasRivERMGT746_2_FD_104650 | JGI IMG/M metagenome (GOLD analysis project Ga0137461, IMG submission 104650) | Soil microbial communities from meander-bound floodplain in the East River, Colorado, USA - East River MetaG ERMGT746_2 | ecosystem: Environmental > Terrestrial > Soil > Floodplain ... | reverse complement strand
TGATTGTGCCCGATTTATTTTCATCTTTTTCCTCTCTGGAGATTCCCGTATGATAATAAATATTTTTCCGTTTCGAGAATTTATAAACCTTCTCGGCGGAAGCAGTCTGCTCTTTTACGATGGGAGCTGTCCGCTCATTGGTAATGTAGGCTGTCTGCGTCACCAGCGTGTCGGCATCCCAAACACCTTCCTGGATATCGCCATTGGCAAGCGTCACCTTCCCTTGTCCGGCTTTGAGTCCGTTTTTCCATCCGCCCGTGTAGCTGACGATAGCATTAGCCCATACAAAAGTTCCTTGCCCATCGAAAAGATTATTATGAAAATCACCTTCGTACACATCACCATTGGCATAGGTCAGCTTTCCCTTTCCTGTTCTGTAGTCATAGTCAAACGCTCCTTCGTATATACTTCCGTCTTTAGATTTAAGTATGCCGTAGCCGTGGCGGGAGCTGCTTTCGAAACCGCCCTCATAAAAGGAGCTGTCCTCACTAAATGATTTGCCTTGCCCATAGAGGGTTTTGTTTATAAAATTTCCTTCATACCAGGAACCGGTACTATACTCCATTTTCCCTTTTAAAATTTCGCCGTCTTTAAATTCTCCCGTGTAGCGAATAAATCCTCCATCATCAAACCTTTTCTCAAGCACCCCGGTGCCGTTTTCGCAATCGCCTTCAATGCAGTATCTATTTTCTTCCGCGCATGAGTAAAGGAAAACTGCAATCACTAATAGGAATGTTTTTGAAAAGATTAGAATTGTTCGACGAGTCATATTTAATAATAATTATTAGTTGTTAATTTTTTATTAATGTGTGGCAGAATATTATTTAATTTCAGATGAAAACAAAAAGTGATCCATTGAATCGCTTTATAAATGTGAATCTATAATAATAATATTGCGGCCAGAGATTAATTCTTCATATTAAACTTCAGAATACTTCCCAAAGAAAACAACGGAAAGATTAATTAAAATTAAAAAACCGTAGCAAGATTTTCTTTAAGAGATCATATAGGACCCACCCCTAAATCCCCCCCGTTGGATGGGACTTTTTCATTTGTTTTGGTGACTTAGTATTCTAGTAAAAGTCTTAAATACAATTAGTAAACGTTTCACTTTATAAAAGCACATTATCCCCTCTTGGGAGGGGCGACTCGTCTCGGCGAAGGCCGAGCCGGAGGGGTGGGTCGAATAGATTGTTAAGAAACAAATTATTATGTTAATGCTACAATGAAGCAAAGAAAAATCATTCCATATAATCCAAAACTCAAACAATACGCACGTAAACTACGAAGCAACAGCACCTTTACTGAAGTTATGCTCTGGAATTATCTTAAGAAGAAACAACTTCGCGGATATGACTTCGATCGCCAAAAACCAATAGACAATTACATTGTAGATTTTTACTGCAAGGACTTGATGCTGGCAATAGAGGTAGATGGTGAAAGCCATTATGGAAACAAAGAGAAAGATAAACGAAAGGATAAAAGATTAAGCAAACTTGGGGTTACAGTTCTCAGGTTTGACGATCTTGATATTGTGTATAAGCTGGACAAAGTTCTGGAGAAGATTGAGAAGTGGATTGATGAAAATGCAAAGCCAACCCACCCCTAAATCCCCTCCGAGGAGGGGACTTTTTCATTTATTTTGGTGACTTAGCATTTTAATAAAAGTCTTAAATACAATTAGTAAACATTACACTTTAAAAAAAGCACATTGTCCCCTCTTGGGAGGGGCGAGGGGTGGGTCAGATAGATTAGAAAATTACGTCACGATAAGACCTTGACATTCTCTATATACTCATTCATCGTTTTTTATATAATGAAAATCTTTTTTTCCATCTTGTACTTCTATTAGTTTCACATCGATTAAAGGGATTGCGTCTCTTATGGTGGGGATTAGTCTTGACTTAGCCCCAACAATTAGAGAATCTTGCAGATAAATCGTATCAAAATAAAATATTGTGCGATCATCATTTTTATCAGTAAAGCGAATTTCTATAGATGGGCTATTTGCTAATTTAATTGATTTGTTATTTTCATCGACACAATCTATTGTATCTATTGGGTTAGCCGGATAAGTATTGGATGTAACTCAGTTGATATATACCGGGACGTTTATTTCGACCATTCGAAGCTTTGTAGAATCGATGCCATTAAATTGATATTTAAAGCTTTCAATGTGGATATAATATGTTGTACATCTGTACAAAGTCAAGAAAAGAAGGAAAGATAAAAATAGTTTCATCATTGGTTTACCTAGTAAATTAATTTTCTTCATCAAAATTCCAAATTCATTCCAAAGAAAACAATGGGAAGATTTAAAATAAAAAGGGGCGCAAAGTGCCCCGCTAATTTTCACTCATTAAAAAATTATTTTAACAATTCAACTAACTTTTCTAATTGTAACCCTTCTGTTCTGTGCGCGTCCTGTTTCGCTACCGTTATCAGAAACCGGCTGTTTTGAACCGTAACCTTTAATACTCAGCCGTGCTTTATTAATTCCGTTTTCGATGAGCTTGTTCATTACATTCATTGCACGGTTTTCAGAAAGCTTCTGGTTTGAAGATTCACTACCTACATTATCGGTATGTCCCTCAACAACAATTTTAACATCGGGATTTTCATTAAGATAGGAAACGATCTCTGTAATGACCGGTTTACTTTGTTCTTTTGTTTCTGCGGAGCCAAAGTCAAAGTATATTCCATAAATATCAGCAAAACCTTTACTGCTCATTTCATCTTTAATTCCTTTTGAACGAATGCCGTCATCATAAGCACCAAGCTGACCAAATTCGGTGTAGTTGGCATCGCCGTAGTTGCTGGTTATAACAAGTTTAATCCAGCGTGCCTGCACTGGAGTTATTTTTACCATCTGGTTGTTCTTATTTTGTTCCAACCTGAAAGACACAACATGATTAAATCCTGACTTGGCTGATGTTGTGGAAACATAAACTTCTACATCTTTTGAAGATATACCAGGATAGCCATGGCTCTCATCTGTAATTTCATTGTTGAATTCAATAATATCGAGCCATTCTGTTATACTAAGTTCAATTGTTAGGTGATGAGGAAAAGGTGCTCCTGCTGCTGAGCACCATGCAGGAAGCCTGTCTGTAACATCAGTCGGTGTGTTTTTAAGAATCAGCTTTGCATCATAGCTTCCTCCGTAGTTGCTGCTGAAATCGACCACTCGTGCACCATTCTCATAGTCGAAAAGATTTTTGTATTTATTTGATTGTGCATTCGTTTCTAGAAGTAGTGCGAAAGCGATGAAAAATAAAAACACCTTTTTCATAATTAAGTCCCAAAAGTTATTAATATGGTTTTATCAAACTTAAATGTTATTTAAGACTGATGAAAGGGCTGGAGGAATTTGAGAAGCAGGTGTTAACAGATACCTTACTTTTATAGTGTCCCCATCTCCTAAGTTCCCTTCAAGCAATTCCGGCGAAAAAAGATCGAAAAAAAAATATTTATAATGAAAAAACCGCAGAAGAATTTCCTGCGGTTTTAATATCAGCAAAAAAAACAAACTTACTTTGTGAGGTTTTCAATATCATCAATATCACGCGGTCGGGCGGTGGCTTTTTTGTTCTTGATCAGATCATTAAGACTTATAAAGTTTACTGGCAAGCTATCAATTTCAATGATTGACTTATTCTTAAAACAATCGTCGAACGTAACCCCATCGAGAGTATTCATAATATCTATTCTTACAGGAGGATAACCTAGCTGAATAATTCCATATTCTTTAATAAAATCATTTTCGGTGAGTTCAAGAGATGAGAATCCAAATTCATTTAAACAATCTAAAACTTTAGCAGAATTTTTTTTGGTTGGATTTGCCCAAACATCTAAATCACCAGTATATCTCGGATAACCGTGAATGCTAACGGCATAGCCGCCAACTACGAGATATTCAACCTGGTTTTTGATTAATAACTGTACAAACTCTTTGAAGTCTGGGTTGAACATTTTTATTAAAGTTTACGTATTGTTGTCTTAAAAACTCAAGAGCATTCAACCTTTCTTGCGGAGTTTTTGTTAGCCAATATTCAAGATCAGATTGATGTTCTTTTGTTGTGGTTTTTCTTATTACTTTTTCCATAACACAATTTACAAAAAACCGAAGAAGTTTTTCCTGCGGTTTAATATTATTAGGATCATACTTCGACCATAAACTGAAGCAGATCCTGAAACCCGCTGAATGCGAGGCTCGTCAAAGACGGCAAGTTCAGGATGACATACTACTTACTAAATACAAGCTTCGCAATATCACCAACAGCTACTTTTATACTATCTCCATCAACAAAATTACCAGCAAGCAGTTCCTGCGAAAGAGGATTTACAAGATATTTTTGAATTACTCTTTTCAGCGGACGTGCACCGTAAGTTACATCATAACCAAGCTGTGCAAGCCAGTCTTTTGCTTCATCGGTAACAGTAAGTGTTATCTCTTTTTGCCTCAACATTTTTTGAACACGCTCAAGCTGTATGTCAACAATTTTTCTGATTTCGGATTTGAGCAAAGGTTTGAAGAGGATAATCTCATCTATCCTGTTTAGGAACTCGGGACGAATTGTTTTTTTTAGAAGTTCGTGCAATTGCTGACGAAGTTCCCCCATCATTTTTTCAACGTTGTTTTCTTCGAACAACTCCAGCTTATCTTGAATATAATGCGAACCAATATTCGAAGTCATGATAATAATTGTATTCTTGAAGTTGACAGTTCTTCCCTGGTTGTCCGTCAATCTGCCGTCGTCCAGCACCTGAAGAAGAACATTGAAAACATCGGGATGAGCTTTCTCAATTTCATCAAGAAGAAGAACTGAATACGGTCGTCTGCGGACTGCTTCTGTAAGTTGTCCGCCTTCTTCGTAACCAACGTATCCGGGAGGTGCACCGATCAATCGTGACACAGAGAACTTTTCCATATACTCGCTCATATCAATTCGTATCATTGCGTGTTCGTCATCAAACAAAACTTCGGCAAGAGCACGGGCAAGTTCTGTTTTACCAACACCTGTTGTTCCAAGAAAAATAAATGAACCGATTGGACGATTTGCATCCTGCAACCCTGAACGCGAACGACGAATTGCATTTGCAACTGCGATAACTGCTTCGTCCTGTCCCACAACCCGATGATGGAGTTCGTCTTCAAGTTTCAATAATTTGCTTCGCTCACTTTCGAGCATTTTGCTAACAGGGATTCCTGTCCACTTGGAAACTATCTCTGCGATATCTTCTGCATCGACTTCTTCCTTGAGCATCTTCTTATCTTTTTGTGCTTCGGCAAGTCTTTTGGTTTCTTCCTTTAACTGCTTTTCAAGATTTATTATTTTACCGTAACGGATTTCAGCTACCTTCCCAAGATTTCCTTCACGTTCATATCTCTCCGCATCAAGCTTAAGGGTTTCAATTTCACTTTTCATTGTGCGGATCTTCTGGATTTTTTCCTTTTCCATCTCCCAATGCAAACGAAATTTCGTTCTTTCCGAATTTAATTCTCCAAGTTCCTGTTCAAGTTCTTCAAGCCGTTTATTTGAAGCATCATCTTTTTCTCTCTTTAACGCTTCGCGTTCAATTTCAAGCTGTTTAACTTTTCGCTCAAGAATATCAAGCTCTTCAGGCATCGAATCAATTTCGATTCTTAGTTTTGATGTAGCCTCATCAATCAAATCAATTGCTTTATCTGGAAGAAATCTGTCCGTGATATACCTTTCAGAAAGTTGAGTTGCTGCTACAATTGCTCCATCGGTTATCCTAACACCGTGATGAACTTCGTATCTTTCCTTAAGTCCACGCAGAATAGAAATTGTATCTTCTTCGGAAGGTTCTTCAACCAAAACTGGTTGAAAGCGTCTTTCAAGTGCAGCATCTTTTTCGATATGTTTTTTATATTCATTAAGAGTTGTTGCACCAATTGCGTGAAGTTCCCCGCGAGCTAATGCTGGTTTTAAAATATTAGCAGCATCCATAGCTCCTTGTGTTGCGCCGGCACCAACAAGAGTGTGAAGCTCATCAATGAAAAGAATAATTTCTCCGTTCGACTGTTGAACTTCTTTAATTACAGCTTTTAATCTTTCCTCAAATTGTCCGCGGAATTGTGTTCCTGCAACTAAAGCTCCCATATCAAGCGCAACGATTCTTTTTGTTTTCAGATTTTCGGGAATGTCACCAGAAACAATTCTGTGTGCTATTCCTTCTGCAATTGCAGTCTTCCCTACTCCGGGTTCTCCGATTAGTACGGGATTATTTTTAGTCCTTCGAGAAAGAACTTGTAGAACTCTTCGTATCTCTTCATCTCTTCCTATAACAGGGTCGAGTTTTCCTTGTTTGACCAAATCGTTCAAATCTCTTCCATACTTTTCAAGAGATTGATAAGTGTCTTCCGGATTTTGTGATGTTACTCTCTGAGTTCCCCGAACAGATTTAAGTGCAGAGAGAATATCGTTGTATGTAATTCCATTCTCGCGAAGAAGATTTCCGGCTTTACCTTTATCATTTGAAAGAGCAAGCAGAAAATGTTCTGTTGAAACGTAATCATCTTTAAGATTGCGCGCCTCTTCTGCCGCAGTATCAAAAAGTTTTGCAAGATTTTGACCCATCTGCTGATTGCCCAAACCGGTTCCGCTTACTTTTGGCAGGGATTCAAGCAGCTGATTTACTTTTATCTTTACTGCACTAAAATTGCCGCCGGTTTTCTTAATAATTGACTCGGCAACATTTCCGCTTTCCTGTACAATTGAAGCAAGCAGATGTTCCGTTTCAACAACCTGGTTGTTATAGTTCTGTGCAATCTCAATTGCCGTCTGAACAATTTCCTGTGCTTTTACTGTTAGTCTGTTGAAGTAATTGACATAATCTTTTCCTATTCTTAGTGAATCTTTGTGCTCTGAGTGTCTAAGTGGTAAACCCTTTTTCACCACTAAGACACAATGGACACTTAGAAGCACTTAGATTCATTCTTTGCTTTTGCTGTACAAGTCACTTGCTTCCGTTAACATTTTATTTAATCTGTTCACAAGCTTATGAGGATCATCAAGATTTCCTTCAAGCAGCAAAGCTGATTCATAAAGCTGCTCTGTTGTGTCAACAATAAACTGATCTTTTGAATTTTTCTTGAATACACTCAGCAAATTTCTTATAAGCCTGTGATCTTTGTTAATCTCCAACAATCTTTTCTGAGCAGGAAATGCTGTCTCCTGGCTCGACATCTTTAAAATCTTCTGCATTGTTGAGGACATCGTATCGTCCGGATTAACTAAACATGACGGGCTTCCCTTTAATCTTTTTGATTCTTTTACTTCTGTAACTCTATCACCGAGGATATCCTTCATCCTTGAAAGAAGCGAATCAAAATGTTTTTCATCATCCTTGCTGAATTGTTCTGCCTGTGTTTCCTGCTTCTCAAAATCTTCAAGCTTGTCCAGCTCATTTAAATTAAAAGCATCAACCGATTTGAAATCAAAATCTTTATGCTTGCGGATTGATGAAACAACAAATTCATCAACCGGATCGTAGAGATAAAGAACTTCTAATCCTTTTGCTTTGAATATTTCAAGATGAGGATTCATATCAATTGCTTCCCTGCCCGAACCAAGCGCATAATAAATTTCCTTCTGATCTTTTTTAACCCTTCCGGCATAATCTTCGAGGGAAACCAATTCTTTCTCATCTTTACTTGCAGAAGAATTAAATCTTAAAAGCTGTTGATATTTATCGGCATTAGTAAAATCCATATAACCAAGCTTGAATATTTTCCCATGCTCTTTCCAGAATTCCACATAACGCTCCGGAGAATCCTTAGCCGCTTTTATTAAATGAGAAAGAACAATGCTTGTAACACTGTTCGCAATTTTTGTGAAGACGATATTCTCCTGCAAAGTCTCTCTTGAGATATTCAGCGGAAGGTCTTCAGAATCAACGACACCTTTAACAAAGCTTAAGTACTCCGGCAGCAAATCTTTATTCTGATGCTGAATTAAAACTCTTCTCACATACAAATCCAGCCCGTAATCATCGCGATTAAAGCGCCAGAACTCATAACTCTTTTTCGGAATAAACAATAAGCCATTAAACTGGATGGGCGCATCAACAGAAGTATGAATAGTTTCAAACGGCTCATCGTTGTCAAAAGTTAAGAACTTATAAAACTCATCATACTGTTCTTTTTTGATTGATGATTTTGGTTCCCGCCAGATTGCTGCTATTGTATTTACATTTTCCTTATCGAGGTAAATTGGAAATGAAATAAAGTTTGAGTGTTTCTTAATTATTCCTTCTAATCGATACTTGTCTGCGAATTCTTTTGCCTCATCTTTAAGGTGAATTTCTATCATCGTTCCCCTGTTTATTTTCTCATCAATATCGGAAATTTCATAATCACCTTCTCCATCAGATTTCCATTCAACAGCAATCTCATCCTTCTTATATGATTTTGTTTTGATGATTACTTCTTTTGCAACCATAAACACAGAGTAGAATCCAATTCCAAATCTTCCGATAATGTTGTTAACAGCTTCTTTATTTCCTGCGAGCTGTTTTAAGAATTCCTCTGAGCCGGATTTTGCAATTGTGCCGATGTTTGCAATCATTTCATCGCGTGTCATTCCAATTCCTGTATCTGAAACCGTGATAATATTTTTCTTGTCATCAAATCCGATTCTGATTTCAAGCGGAAGATTATTGTCGGCAACATCAGTTCCTTTTGTAGATTCAAATCTTATTTTATCCAATGCGTCCGATGCATTTGAAATTAACTCACGTAAAAATATTTCTCTGCTTGTATATAGCGAGTGAACAAGAATATCAAGAAGCTTTCTAGTTTCAGCTTTAAATTCAAATTTTGTAGAATGTTGTTCGGTCATTTATTTCTCCAATATTTTTATCAGTGTAATTGTCATCCCGAACTCGTTTCGGGATCTTTATTTTACAACAAGATGCTGAAACAAGCCGGTCTGCCGACAGGCAGGTTTAGCATGACTGATTAATCTTGTCTTAATGTTTTTAGTTTTTTAAATAATTCTTTTTCTTCTTTATTCAAATCTTTTGGAATTGTTACATTTATATTTACAAACAAATCGCCTCTCAGGCTTTCATTCTTCATTCCCAGGCTTTTCAATCTCAAAGTTTTTCCGGATTCTGATCCTGCCGGAATACTAATGCTAATTGTCTTTCCATCTAAAGATTTAATATTTTCCTTTCCACCAAGCACCGCAGTATAAAGATCAATATCCAGATTATAAAAAAGTTCATCATCCTTAATTTCATAGAAAGGATGTTGAAGTATGTGAATATTTAAATAAAGGTCTCCTTTGTTTCCGTCGGCTATTCTTGATCTTCCCAGACCTTTCAGTCGAAGCTTTTGTCCGTCTTTTGTTCCGGGATTAATTTTTATTTTTATCTTCTTGCCGTTTACACTAATATGTCGTTCACTTCCAATAAATGCTTCTTCAAGTGTAATGTTCATTTCTGCTTCAACATCAACAGCGGTTGTTTGCTGTCGAGTTGAGTCTCCGGATCTGCCGCTTCTTCCACCACCACCAAAAAATGATTCAAAGAAATCTGAAAATCCGCCGAGGTTGCCAAACAAATCACTAAAGTCACCGGAAAATTCATAGCTTGTTTTGCCACCTCTTTGTGAACCGCCATACTGCGAGAAGAAATCTTCAGAGCCACGACCAGTATGTTGATACTGTTTCCAGTTTGCACCGAGCGCGTCGTACTTTTTTCTTTTTTCCGGATCACTTAAGACCTCATTTGCTTCGGTGATCTCCTTAAATTTTTCCTCGGCAGATTTATTGTTAGGATTCCTGTCAGGATGATGTTTCATTGCAAGCTTGCGGTAAGCTTTTTTTATTTTATCCTGAGTTGCAGTCTTTTCAACACCAAGAATTTTATAGTAATCTTTAAATTCCATATTCTACTCAATGATTAAAACTAAGAACATTTCAAAAATCGTGAATCCGGTAGTTAAATAAAAAGGGTGACAAACAATGTTGTCACCCTGTGAACCACCGGTTAAAGACTTAAGACATTTTAGTTAACAGAAATCTCGATCTCTTTTGGACTTACTTCATCAGCCTTTGGAATCGTTATTGTTAATTGACCATCTTTAAACTCTGCTTTAATCTTATCCTCCTTGATCTCTTTAGGAAGAGTAAATGATCTGTAGTAACGGCCAAAAGTTCTTTCAACACGATGGCACTTTGCATCTTTTGTTTCCTGTTCCTGAGCTCTCTCGCCACTGATACTTAGTTCGCCATTCGAAAAGGAAATTTTAACATCGTTCTTTTTTATTCCTGGAAGGTCAGCTTTAATTTTATAGTTATCTTTATCTTCATAAATATCTGTCAGCGGCATCCATACAGCATTTTCATACTCCTCGTCTCCATCTTTTTTTGCTATGCCGAATCTGCTTCCGAGATTACTGAACATTCTGTTGAACTCACGCTCAACATCTAAAAGATCTCTTACCGGATTAAATCTTACGATTGCCATAGTTATTCCTCCTTGTTACTTAAGTGAATTAAAGAAATATATTAGTGTTGCCATTATATACTCAACAGATGTGCCGGCCACAAAATATACCCGTAACTTATTATATAAAAAAGAGTTATGACTAAATTACTAGACCCTAATTCTGAGTGACATTCTGACACGCAAATGTAAAATAACTGCAAACGTAAGACATAATAGGCGGTTTATTCTGCCAGATATGCCAATCCAGATATCTTTGATATACTTAATATTTTTTCAGGTTTCGAAAAACGAACCACCAGATATGCGCTTGAACAATATTTTTGCTAATTCATTATTATTTAATTAATTTAGCACCCTTTAATTTAACTTACAAGCGTTGAAAGAAGATACAATAGCTGCAGTTGCAACCCCTCCTGGTTTCGGAGCTATTTCAATTATTAGAGTCAGCGGTCCGGATACATTCAGAGTTGCAGATTTAATTTTCGAAGGAAAAAGAAAGATTTCCGAATCTGAATCTCATACTATTCACTATGGAAGACTAGTTAATACGCTGGGCAATACAATGGATGACGTTCTAATTTCAGTTTTCAGGGCACCAAACTCTTATACTGGAGAAGATTCAGTGGAAATTAATATTCATGGTAGTCCATTTATTGCTAAAGTAGTCTTGGAAGAATTGATTAGATTTGGTTTGAAATTAGCGGAACCGGGTGAATTTACAAAGCGTGCTTTTATAAACGGACGACTAGATTTGTCTCAGGCAGAGGCCGTTGCTGATGTGATCAGATCCAGTACCGACGCTTCCTTGAGAGGAGCCAGAAATCAGCTTGATGGACTATTATCACAAAAAGTGAGTGAATTACGCGCACTTCTTATTAATCTATCATCCTTTGTTGAGCTCGAGCTGGATTTTTCGGAGGAAGATATTAAGTTTATGGGAAAGGAAAAGCTAAATGCGGGAATTGATGAGATAATTAAAGAAATCGATGCCCTTTTAAGCACATATTCATTTGGCCGAATCATTAGAGATGGGATAAATGTTGTAATTGTTGGCCAGCCGAATGTCGGGAAATCTTCATTATTGAACTATATTCTGAAGGAATCGAGAGCCATAGTCAGCCACATACCAGGAACAACCAGAGATATTATTCGGGAGGAAGTTTCGATGGATGGTATACTCATCAAACTCTACGACACTGCTGGAATTCGTTTTTCGGAGGATGAGATTGAGAAGGAGGGGGTTACAAGATCCCGCGAAGCAGTAAAAAATGCAGACATTGTTGTGTTTCTTGGGGATGTTGATCGAGGATTTTCTGAAGAAATATTTAAAGAAATAAGCGATCTCAGTATCTCAGGGAAAATATTTAAAGTGATGAATAAAGCGGATTTGGATGTCAATTCCGCATTTAATGCCGAGATTAAAATTTCGGCTAAAACTGGCTTAGGGATTAAGGAACTTCTGAAGAAAATAAAAGATTCTGCCCTTAGCTCCTCAAGCTTTAGTGAGAAAACAGCTATAATCAGTACTTTAAGACATTACAATTGTCTTGAGGAAGCCAGAAAAAATTTGCTGAATGCAAAAGATTCAATTTCTCAAGAAATGAGTGGCGAATTTATATCCGTAGACTTGAGAAGCGCAGAGCAAAGTCTTGCAGAAATAATCGGCGTTGTTACTTCAGATGATATACTGAATAATGTTTTTTCAAAATTTTGTATTGGTAAATGAAAGTTTCACGTGAAAATCAGGGTTTTAAAATTCCGTCAACTTTAATAATACTTTCAGGTTTCACGTGAAAATCATTGTCTTATAAGAGCTTATGATTAAGAACTACGATATATTAGTAATTGGTGGCGGTCATGCTGGTGTTGAAGCAGCTCTATCGGGAGCCCGAATGGGATGTTCAGTGGCGTTGTTAACAATGGATAAAAATGCAATTGGACGAATGTCGTGTAATCCCGCAATTGGAGGAACCGCCAAAGGACATCTCGTCAGGGAGATTGATGCCTTGGGTGGAGTTATGGGATTAATCGCTGACAAAACCGGTATTCAGTTTAGAATGTTAAATCGTTCTAAAGGACCGGCGGTCTGGTCCCCGCGTTGTCAGTCCGATCGGAAGCTTTACTCTGTAGAGGCGCTGAGATTAATTTCAATGGAGATCAATATTGATATTATTGAAGAATCTGTGTCTGAAATCATCGTTGATGGTCATCAGGTTAAGGGCGTAAAAACGAATTCTGATTCTGAGATTTATAGTAAGGCAGTTATCCTTTCATCTGGAACATTCCTGAATGCTCTTATGCATACAGGTCTCAAATCTACCAGCGGTGGAAGATTTGGTGAAAAACCCTCAACCGGCATTACAGAATCACTCGTTGGATTGGGATTTGTTACAGGAAGATTAAAAACAGGCACCCCCCCTCGCCTACTCAAAAATTCAATTAATTGGGCAATACTTGAAGAACAGCCGGGAGATGAAAATCCTCAGGCGTTTTCATTCAGAACTGATCGGGAAAGGTTTCCATATCTGCCGCAGAAGAGCTGTCACATTACTCATACTGATATGACTGTGCATAAAATCCTTGAGAAAGGATTTAAGGAATCTCCGATGTTCACTGGATTAATATCAGGAGTTGGTCCAAGATACTGTCCTTCCATTGAAGATAAGATTGTTCGCTTCTCAGACAAACCTCATCACCAACTTTTTCTTGAGCCGGAGGGATTGGACAGCGAGCTTATCTACGTTAATGGATTTTCAACTTCCCTGCCTGCAGAAATCCAGATAGAAGCGATTCACAAAATTAAGGGGTTGGAAGAGGCTGAGATGGTAAGACCAGGTTATGCAGTTGAGTATGATTTTTTTCCACCTCATCAGGTAGATCTGACTTTAGAAACAAAATTAATTGAAGGGCTTTACTTTGCCGGGCAGGTGAATGGCACATCCGGGTATGAAGAAGCGGCGGCACAAGGATTAATTGCTGGAATTAATGCTGCTTTAAAAATTCAGGGAAAAGATGAATTTGTTTTAAAAAGAAGTGAAGCTTACATAGGAGTTCTGATTGACGATCTTGTTACCAAATCCACAGAAGAACCTTACAGAATGTTTACCTCCAGAGCCGAGCATCGGTTACTTTTGCGTCAAGATAATGCTGATAGAAGACTGATGAAATATGGTTATCAATTCGGACTAATTGATTCAGAATTGTTTGAGACTTTAGAGAGCAGGGAGAATATTATCGTTAGCGGGCTAGATCTATGTTCTAATGCAAAACTTCATGCAAGAGATGTGAATGAATTCCTTACCAGGAAAGGCTCAAGCCCAATTGAGTCCACAGAAACATTTTCAAAACTGTGCAAGAGGCCCGAACTAAATCTTGGTGAACTCATCAAATTAAACGGTTATCAAAACAATAAAGTTTTACAACAATTACTTAATGATAAAATTGCACTTGAGCAGGTCGAAATTGAATTGAAGTACGAGGGCTATTTTAAAAGACAGCAAGAGGCCATTGAGAAGCTTGAAAGATATGAGGGCACTTTTATTCCTTTAACATTAAACTATTCTATATTGAAAGCACTATCAGCTGAAGCAAGAGAAAAACTTACTAAAGTAAAACCCCGTTCAATCGGTCAGGCATCAAGATTGTCGGGAGTAACACCGTCTGATATTTACATTTTATTGGTATATTTAAAAAGATAATTTTTATTTTTTATGGCTGATCAGCAAGAAAAGTTTCTCAAAGAGCTTAAAGTCTTTTGCTGGGAAAACGGCTTTAACCCCGAGCCCACGAGGACAGAGCGATTAGCATATTTTGCTCAATTAGTTGCCGAAAAAAATAAAAAATTAAATCTTATATCTAAGAGAGATATTGATTCCATCATTGAGAAACACGTTTTTATCTCTGCCTACATCACAAAGTTCCTTCCAGATAAAATTTCAAAGTTCATAGATATCGGTACTGGCGGCGGCTTCCCAGGCATTCCGATGGCAATTATGCGTCCTGATATAAGAGGGGTTCTTGCAGATTCAACCTCAAAGAAAGTAGTTGCAGTGCAGCAGTTTATTGATAAACTGAAATTGAGCAACGTTATTGCAGAAAACCACCGGGTTGAAAGTGAGGAATTTATTTCCAGACACGGCAACTCATTTGATCTGGTTGTGAGCCGGGCGACGGTTCCCCTGATTATCCTTTTCAGATATTCGATCCCGCTGATAAAAGATAAAGCTTATTTAATGGTGATGAAAGGTGGAGATTTAACTGAAGAATTTAAAAAGGCGGAAATGAAATATAAATCTTATATAAAAAAATCAACCGTCTACGAACTTTACTACAAGCCAACCAATGTAAGGAATAAGAAAGGAAAGAAGCTCATCCTGCTCGAATTACAAAAGTAGCACTGTACTTTGTACTTGGTTAAAAATTATTTTAGTTACAGGTTCAACAAAGTTGAGCCTTTTTTATTTTTGAACATTCTATATGAGTTCTGTTATTAATAGCAATTTTATTTCCAAAAATTTGTTTGAAGCAGTATTTAAAAGTTTAGCTGATTTGAATGGAATCACAAACAAGATTTATGTTTCAACACTTCATGGAGTTACAAAATCCTTCCTGGTTGATGAACTAAGTTCAAATGAGAATCAGCTGGTTGTGCTTTTGCCCGACACCAGGTCAGCCGCAGAACTCCAGGTTGAACTTAATATACTCGGTTTAAAAAGAAGTATCATTTCTTTTGATGAATTTAAGACCGAGTCAATCCAGGAAAAATTAACTGATATTGCCAGCCAGGAAAAATTCATAATCGTCTCTACTTATGAATTACTACGGCTTAAACTTCCATCGAAGGATCGAATTGAAAAAACCACAACAAAAATAGAAACCGGCGGTAAAATCAAGTATGATGACTTAATCGAATATCTGAATGTTCTGAACTATCAAAAAGATAAATTTGTTGAAGCACCTGGTGAGTATTCACAACGCGGTTCGAGTATAGATTTTTGGTCTTACAGTGAAAGTAATCCTGTTCGGTTGGAATTTGACGGCGACTTTCTAGAATCAATCCGTCATTTTGATCCGGATAGTCAACGATCTGTTGAAAAACTCGAAAGCACTACTTTAGCCGGGATATTGGATAAAAATAATGTTGAGAATCTTAATGCTGATATCTTCGACTATCTTAATAATCCATTAATTTTTGCCTCTGATTACGAACTTAAAACTTTAGAGAATGAACAAACTGATCAAGTCATTGGAGAGGAGCAATTTCAACATTCAGTATCAATCGTAAACGAACCTTTAGAAGATGAATTCCCGGAACCTGTCGAGACAAAAGCGGATGTTGAAAAATTTAAAACAGCCGCAATCGATTTTACAGCTAAAAAAAACACACGATGGATTATTGAAGATGCGCTGAATACTAACAACAAAATTGAACTGGGAATAAAACCTGCACCATCGATAAATGGAAACTATGAAATCCTTTTCTCAGTTTTAAAGCAGTATGCTGATAATAATTATAATGTTATTCTGACATCTGAAAATGAACTTCAAACAGCACGATTAAAAGATCTTCTTACAGAATTCAAACCCGAGTTGGCCGAGCTGATCGAATCAAGAAAAATTAAACTTGAAACATTAGGAATCAAAGAAGGTTTCCTTCTCGCTAAAGAAAAGCTTTTGCTTCTGACAGATTACCAGGTTTTCAACAAACCATACAGAGCCAAAGTTGTAAAGCATAAAAGACATAGTAAATCAAAATCCAAAGCTTTTTCCTCAATCAAGAAAGGGGATTATGTCGTTCACGAAAATTATGGAATTGGAAAATATGTTGGGCTTGAAACAATAAGCATCGGTGAAACAAAACAAGAGTCGATGAAACTACTTTACAATGAAGGCGGGGTTGTTTATGTAAATCTGAATTACCTTACACTTGTAAAAAGATATTCGGCAAATGAATCTGACGGCAAACTTGCACCCACACTTTCTACTCTTGGTACGGGCGAATGGGACAGAGCAAAGCAAAGGACAAAAAAGAAAATTAAAGAAGCCGCGCGCGAGCTGATTGAACTATATGCTAAGCGTAAGGCAGCAAAGGGATTTAAATTTAATCCTGATACTGTCTGGCAGAAGGAACTCGAAGCTTCATTTTTTTATGAAGACACTCCCGATCAGGAAAAAGTTACAGCCGAGGTTAAAGAGGATATGGAAGCCGAAAACCCTATGGACAGACTTGTTTGCGGTGACGTAGGTTTCGGCAAAACAGAAGTTGCTGTTCGTGCGGCATTTAAAGCAGTGCAAGATGGCAAACAAGTTGCTTTACTTGTTCCCACCACAATTCTTGCAGAACAGCATTATAACACTTTTAAAGATCGCTTAACACAATTTCCAGTTAGGGTTGCTGCACTATCACGGTTCCAGACTAAAAAAGAACAGAGCACAATTTTAAAAGATCTTGGTGAAGGGAAAATGGATGTTGTCATCGGTACACACAGACTTCTTTCAAAAGATATAAAATTTAATGACCTTGGGCTGCTGATGATTGATGAAGAACATCGCTTTGGTGTTACTGCGAAAGAAAAGCTACGCTCGCTTAAAATTAATGTTGACACACTTGCGCTTACCGCAACACCAATTCCACGCACATTAAATTTATCTTTGCTTGGTGCACGTGATCTTTCAATTATCGCAACACCGCCCCCAAACAGGCAGCCGATTTATACAACAGTTTCAACTTTTGATGTTACAAAAATCCGGGAATGGATTTACAATGAGGTTAAAAGAAACGGACAGGTTTATTTTGTGCACGACAGAGTTCAGTCAATTGATAAGCTGGCGGATTATCTAAACAAACATATTCCCGATGTGAAGATCGGAATTGCACACGGACAAATGAATCCAACCCGGCTTGAAAATGTTATTCATGGTTTTCTCAATCGTCAATATGATGTGCTTCTCTCAACAAAAATTATTGAGTCGGGAATTGATATTCCAAATGTTAATACAATCATAATTAATCGTGCAGATAGATTTGGTCTTGCAGAACTTCACCAGTTAAGAGGAAGAGTGGGACGGTCCACAAGACAAGCTTATGCTTACTTTATTGTTCCTACAATAAGCGGAATTACTAAGAAGGCTTTGCGTCGTTTAAAAGCAATTGAAGAATTTACAGAAATCGGTTCCGGGTTTAATCTTTCGATGCGTGATCTTGAAATCCGCGGCGCCGGGAATCTGCTTGGCAAAGAACAATCGGGTTTCATTAATGATATTGGTTTCGATCTTTATTTAAAAATGATTGACGAAGCAGTCGAAGAATTAAAGTACCAGGAATTCCAGGAAATATTTAAAACTTTACCGAAACAGGAGCTAAGAACCGAGCCGGCTATTGATACTTACTTCGAAATTGGAATTCCGGAAATTTATATGCCGGAACAGAGCGACAGACTAAATTTTTATACTGCACTTTACTCAATAAAAAAATTAGAAGAGGTGGATGATTTAAAAGAGGAGATGACTGACCGGTTCGGACCAATCCCTTCAATTGTTAACAGGCTTCTGCTTGCCGCAACTCTGAGGTATTTTGCTTCTTACGCCTTGTTTGAAAAAATAATGATGCATAGAAATGTGGTTACTATTATTCTTCCCAAAGGAGAAAAGGAAGATTACTATAAGCACCAATTTGTCGAGCTGATGCGTTACATCCTGGATGAGCACAAAGAAGCTGTTAAGTTTGAACAGAAAAAAGACGTGATGAAATTAATTATTAAAAATAACTTTCCAACACCCGAACTACTTCTGGAATTCCTAATCTCTTTCAGTAAGAATGTAAGAGATCTGTTTCAGAAAGATGAATTAAAGAAAGAAACAATCTAGCACTTAACATTTATCCAGTCCTTTTGTCTGTAATTCTTGCCAATGGATTCATTACTTCCTAAGTTTGTATCCGGTTTAAAACGAAATCCATCTGTTATAATTAGTCTCTGAAAATCTGAAATGGACTTTAAAAAAGATCTGCCATATAATGAACTGCCATTACTCTTACCTGACAGCAAAGTTTGGGAAAATCTTAATGTTTATAAAAAGCTTGCTGAAGCGCGTGCAGCGCTTGCAGAACTAAAGGGACGGCTGCCGGTAATTCCCAATCCTCTTATGCTGATCAATACACTCGTTTTGCAGGAAGCAAAAGACAGCTCAACGATTGAAAATATTTTCACCACTAATGATGCACTCTATAAAGCATTTTCTTCTTCAAGTTCAGGCACTGATGCTGCGACTAAAGAAGTTCTACGTTACCGGGAAGCTTTGTGGAATGCATTTTCAAAAATGAAAAAACCGGAAGATTTTTCTGTTAAACTTGCTGTTGAAATCTTTAAAACAATCACCGGAAAAAACGAAGCAGTCAGGAGTGTGCAGGTTTATATCGGAAGCAGCTCGCATGTTGTTTACACTCCTCCTGTGCCCGGAAATATTTTGATGGAAAAATTAAACAACTGGTTTGATGTTGCTCTTAATGATCGCAGCATTGATCCGCTCATTAAGATGGCAATGCTTCATTACCAGTTTGAGGCAGTTCATCCATTCAGCGACGGCAACGGCAGAACAGGAAGAATTCTTAACGTTCTTTTTTTATGTAATGAAAAACTGATTGAGCTGCCGGTCATTTATCTTTCAAAATATATTCTTCAATATAAAAATGATTACTACCGCTTTTTAAGAGAAGTAACCGAAGAAGGTCTCTGGGATAAATGGGTAATCTTCATGCTCGAAGCAGTTAAACAGACTGCTGAAATTACTTTGGATAAAGTGAATTCCATTTTTGAAAACTACACTGCAGCAATTGAAAAAGTTAAAACCGAAGCTCCTGATATTTATTCTCACGAATTGATTGAAGTTATTTTTAACCAGCCGTATTGTAAGATTGCCATTCTTGAAGAAAAGAAAATCGCATCACGAAACACCGCCAGTAAATATCTTAAGCGATTAGAAGAGCTTGGTATTCTTGAATCCGAAATTGTGGGCAGAGAAACCCTTTATAAAAACCTGGCCTTGTTTAAAATCCTTTCAAATGGCTAAATATCGTGCGCATAATTTTTGAATTGTTGTGCATATCGTCCCTTACCTGCACAGTGGTTGTGCATATTTTCGATGACGCGCACAATAAGACTAATATTTTGTGCGTTTAATATAAAAATGTACTTATTTTGTGCATATTATCAGGGATTGTAAAAAGGGCAAGTAACCAATCAATTCTTCTTTATTAATTACATACTGAACATCAATATACTTTTTGTGACCTCAAGCTTTCCTTCGGATTCGGGCTTCGTCAAGTATTCGCTTACAAATGCAAAAATGTTTTCCCCGTCAATAGGATAATTTCCTGCGGGTAGGTTTTTCAGATTGGTTGTTTTGATGTAGTCGAATGACTTGCTTATCCTTTGTCCATTATTTTTATAAAGATTTACGTTCTCGATCCCATCGATTATCATTTAATTCCTCATTATTTATTGAGGCTAAATTTTGAACAGCAAAAACAAAACGGTCTGAATGAAATCAAAATTTATTAATGATGCTCAGTGCTGAAAATTAAATCACATTCTGTAATTATTTATATTTGAGTCAATAATTGAAGAAAAAATGGCAAAAGACTCAACATTCAATATTGTTTCTGAAATTGATTTCCAGGAGGCAGATAACGCTGTAAATGAGGCAATCAAAGAAATTCATCAGAGAGATGATTTAAAGGACTCTGCAACTGAGATCGAGCTTAACAAAAAAGACAATGCAAAGAAAATCACAAAGATGATAAAGGATATGAACCTGAATGTGAGCGCGCAGATAATGGATGAAAGAATTCTTGTTCGGAGAGCGAAGAAAGACGACCTGCAGATAGTCATTCAAAAAGTAAAAGAAGCCGACCTGGATTTTCCTGTTCAGTTTGTTAATTACCAGTGAGGAAAGAATTTAGCAGTATAAGTAATAGTTAGACAACTTGAGTAATCTTATGAATTATATTTTTCACTTTTCATTTATAATTATTTTATTTACTAATTTAATTTTCGCTCAATCTGATAAAACTCGGATTTTTAATAAAATAATAAACAATAATCTTCCACCATTTACGTTTGTTGTTACTGAGATTTCCTCTGATTCATCAGGTATTTATTCGAACAAAGTTTTTAGAATTGACATTTATAAATCAAAAACAAAGGAGTTATTGCAATCTTTAAACCACGAAATTATTATGGGTAATGATTTCTTTCTGAATATTGAATTTTTGGGAAATGGTTATAACCGCGATGTAGATAGTAACTTAATCGATCTCGATTCTGATGGATATAAAGATTTGATGTTATTAAATGGAATTGGAGACATGGGTAGAAATTATAACTATACTCCTTATTTCTATAACAAGAAAAAGAATGAATTTATAATTAATGATGAACTGCCAGATATTATCAATCCAGATGTAAATTTAAAAGATAAAACTTTTAGTGAACACATTTCTGAAGGGTGTTATAGTAATTGTTTCACTGAAAACATTTATATAATGAAAAATGACATTCCAATAATCCTTGAGCAAATAGTTCAACATCCTAATGATGGAGACATTAATTACCTTATAACAGATACTTATCACTTTAATAACGGTAAAAGGATAAAAATTAAAAGCGAAAAATTTCAGTTCATTAAATAAGTTGTATAAGCGCCTCCACCCGACCGCTTCGCTCCGAGTGGCATTTTACCGATTACGGTGTTAGTTACAACGCCGCTAAACTTCGATTACAAACAATATTCTTCCTGGATACTTTCGTCATTATTCCAATCTAAGTTTGGTTTGTTAATTGGCGGCGAAAAATTGGATTGTAATAAAAAAATTTTAGGCCAAAATTGAAGCCAACAGATTTCAAATTAATCTTTATAGAAATCAGAGCTCGGTTTCAGTTGAGCAAACAGGGGAATTAAAAGAAAATGATTAAAGCAGCTTAGAGGAGTAGTTTTTCCCTTCCTCGTGTAATCTTCTTACATCGTATAAAAATTTTCCGGCATTTAAGCCTTATTTTGATTGCTATTTACGTCGCTGTTATACGTTTTTATGACGGATTATGTTTGCTGATATACCAGGATTAGGCTTTTATCTATGGTATGCAAATTGAGACCGAAAGCAGTATCTAATAACAAATGATGCATCATTACTACATATGAGAACATTTTTAATTGCTTTTGTTGGGGTTTTTTCACTTCTATCAATCCCCTTATCTAACAGCGCTCCAGGCGAGAGAAATATAAATTCAAATCACAATATCATTTCCGATGTAGATAACAACGAATTGCTTGTTAAAAATCTTTATGCAGAATGCAATCTCACAGATAAATTAGATTATAATGTTTTTAAGCATGCAATGGATGGCTATAACTCAATAGAGCTGTCAAATAAAAAATTACTTTCAATAATAGATTATTCAAAACCGTCCACCGAAAAAAGATTTTTTATTATTGATATTGAAAATCATAAGCTGCTCTATCATACATTAGTTGCTCACGGAAAAAAATCTGGTTATCTGAATGCGACAAAATTTTCAAATAAATATGGATCTTATAAAAGCAGTCTTGGCTTTTTTAGAACCGGCAATTCATACTTTGGCATAAGAGGCTATTCGTTAAAACTTGAAGGATTGGAAAAGGGTATAAACGATAATGCCAGATTAAGAGGAATTATCATTCACGGTGCAAATTACGTTGATGAGAGACTTGTCAATGGAAACGGTGTTATTGGACGAAGCTGGGGTTGTCCTGCTGTTTCGAATAAATTATCGAAAGAGATTATTAATTTGCTTAAAGGCGGCAGTCTTCTTTACATTTATGCGAATGATGAGCTTTATAAAGAAAATTCGGTGATAGCCAACCATAATGTGATAGAGAATTTTAATCTGAATTAGCACGCTGTAAAAACTCATCCATTTATTTAGTGCGCATTGTTCTCCGTCATTCTTATTTAAGTAAACACACTACAGTTCTGTACAATAAAATCCATTTTTCTGTGATACCTTCGTGATAATCCCAACCTAATTTTGACTTGTTCGGTTTGTTAACTGGAATTATTTTGTCATATAAATTGTTAAAAGAAATGTTATGAAAAATTTATTAAGTGTTTTTTTAGTTTTAGCATTGTTTACAACAGGTTGCTCGCAAAGCGGGGAAGAGAAGAATAACCAAACCGCAGCCGAAAATAAAATACAGCAAAAATCAGAAAGGAATGATTCAACTATGAGCACGTGGAATAAAGAGTATAAAAAACCAACCGATGAAGAACTAAAGAAGATGCTGTCAGATGAACAATATAAGGTAACACAGTGCGAAGGAACCGAATTTGCTTTTAAAAATGAATTCTGGGATAATAAAAAACCGGGAATTTATGTTGATGTAGTTTCCGGTGAACCGCTGTTCAGTTCTGCAGATAAATTTGATTCCGGAACTGGCTGGCCAAGTTTTACCAAACCGATCGATCCAAAATATGTTGTGAAAAAAGATGACAACACTTACGGGATGATAAGAACAGAAGTAAGAAGTAAAATGGGCGACTCACATCTTGGTCACGTTTTTGACGACGGACCTGGCGAAACAGGTTTGCGCTATTGTATTAACTCAGCTTCATTGCGTTTCATTCCGAAAGAAAAAATGAAAGAAGAAGGTTACGGCGAGTTTTTGTCGCTGGTTGAGTGAAAAGTTATTGATGTCACGGACCAATCCGTGACAGGAGTAAATGAACTCAGAAAGACGAAATCAAAAACATCCAAAGCACACCAATTAACAAAGTGATCAGCGTTATTGGAATTCCAGCCTTAAGATATTCATTAAACTTTAAAATAATCCCTCTCCTTTTTGCAGACTCAGCAACAATAAGATTTGCAACTGAACCGAGCAAAGTAAGATTCCCGGCAAACGTAGATGCCATTGCAAGTGTAAGCCATAGAGTTTTTGGATCCGGCATCAAACTAATGTTTGGACTTAATATAAGAACAGCAGGCACATTTGAAATTAGATTACTCAGCACAACTGAAATAATTGACAGATCAACAATTTCATTCCCGCTTAAAGCTGCCTGAGAAAGATGAAAATATTTAGAGATGAATAATGAGTTAAGCGTATCGGTGATTATAAAAAGTCCTGTGAAGAAAACAAGCAGTCCCCAATCAAGCTCCGTAAAAACTCTTTCTGGTTTTATTCTTCTCGTTATCAGCAGAAGAGAAGCGCCTCCCAGTGCCGTTAATGCAATAGGTAAACCAAGATTGAATCCAAGTAAAATGATAACAAGCACAACACTGCTTTTAATAAGCAATGGCTTATAAATTCTTGGTTCCGGAATATTCTCAACTATCATCGTCTCCTTTTTGAATTCATTTTTATAAATGATAATTATAACCAGCCAGATTACCCCTAAACCTAAAAAGGCTACGGGAGTGAGATTTAAAGCGAAATCAAAAAATGGTATTCCCGAATCAATACCTATTATCATATTCTGCGGATTGCCAACTATTGTAGCTGCCGAACCGACATTCGCAGAAGTTGCAAGTGCAACAAGAAAGGGGATAGGATTTCTTTTCAGATAAAAAAGCAATTCAATCAGCAGCGGTGTGAATATTAAAACAATGGTATCGTTTAGAAAAAGTCCGGAAAGAATTCCGGAAGAAAATATCACAAGCCCTAAAAACTGCCGGGGTGTTTTTGCAATGCAGATTACTTTCGATGTAATAATATTGAAGAATCCTGAAAGCCTTAGATTTATATTCAACACCATCATCGAGAAAAGAAGGATTATAGTATTAATATCAACAGCATTAAAAGCGTCTTCAATTGAAATTGCACCTGCAAGAATAAGTGCAGATGAACCAACCAGCGCAATCGTCGCCCGGTTCATTTTAAATTTGGGGTATCTGCCGATGGCAACGCCGATAATTGAAAGGATAATTATGAGGAGAATAAAGATTTCATAATAAGACATAACTAAATAATCAAAATTTAAAATTAATTATCTAACTGAATCATTTTTAAAAATGTATTTGAGGATTATTTTTTCAAACCGTGCCGGGCGGTTTAAAAATCTAATCTTCTATTAAATTGTAAATAAACTGTTTTTTAGAAGCCAAAAAATTCATATTATAATCACACCGCAATTTAAACTTAGTATAAATATTAACAATAAATTAACATTGGATTACCAATGCGTTCTGATGGCCGAAGTATATTTACATGCTGGATATTAATTGATTTTTAGTTATCAAACCTTGTCATTAAAAAAACTTAGAGGGCATAAATGAAACATTTTATTTTGAAGCTGACACTATCAGCTGTATTGATTCTTACTTTAACATTACTTATTGGCTGCGGTAAAAAAAGTGATGACACTCTTCCGGAGGATTCATCACAAGGAACAACTATTCAAAAATCTCCGGAAGGATCAATGACTTCCGAACAAGCTGATGCAACTACAGTTAAAGTTGATGAAAGAATTCAACATTATCAGAAAGTATCAGGGGTTTCGGGAAATCTTAGCAGTATTGGCTCGGACACCATGAATAACCTGCTAACCTTGTGGCTCGAAGGTTTCAAGAAATACTATCCCAACGTAAACATCCAGGTTGAAGGCAAAGGTTCAAGCACTGCACCACCTGCACTGATTAGCGGAACTGCCCAGCTTGGTCCAATGTCACGTGATATGAAACAGGAAGAGATAGATTCCTTTGAGAAAAAATTTGGATACAAGCCTGCTGAATTAAGAGTTTCAATTGACGCGCTCGCTGTTTATGTGAATAAAGGTAATCCTTTAGCGGGATTGTCGCTTCAGGAAGTTGATGCAATGTTTTCTAAAACAAGAAGAGGCGGTCACCGATCGGATATCAGCAAATGGGGAGAAGTTGGTTTAACCGGCGACTGGACAAACCGAGGTTTGAGTTTGTACGGGAGAAATTCTGCTTCCGGAACTTATGGGTTTTTTAAAGAGCACGCATTATTTAAAGGCGATTTTAAAGATCAGGTTAAAGAGCAGCCGGGAAGCGCGTCGGTAGTTCAGGGAATAACAGAAGATAGATTTGGTATTGGTTACAGCGGAATTGGTTACAGAACCTCGGGCGTTCGACCTCTGCCGCTCGCATCAAAATCCGGACAGCAATTCTTCGAGCCGACTTATGAAAATTGCCTGAGTAAGAATTATCCGTTAAGCAGATTTTTAAACATCTATATAAACAAAGTGCCGAATAAAGATATCGAACCGTTGTTGAAAGAATTTCTTAAATTTGTTTTCAGCTATGAAGGTCAGGAAGTAGTTATAAAAGATGGCTACTTGCCGCTTACTTATGATTTGGTTCGTGAAGAATTGAAAAAACTCGATTAGGGTTAGATGCTTTGCAGTATTAATATTTAAACTAACGTCTCAAAACACAGTAACAGCAGTTTGGATAAAAAAAGTAAAGTTTATCGGAAAGCACTTTTTTATGATAAGCTTTCCCGGGTAATTATTTATACAGGAGGTATTGCAACAATTATAGCAGTTGTTGGAATCCTCCTTTTTGTATTCATCGAAGCGTACCCCTTGTTTCTCGGAGCTGAAAGCAAAGAAGATAAAAAACTACCTGCGGAGAAACTTCTTGTCAATCGCAAACCGCTTGCTGTTGGAATAGATGAATACCGCGAGATACTTTATACCGTTACGGATTCGGGCACGGTTGATTTTATTGATTTAAATAAAAATGAAATAATACAAAGTTTTTCTTTGAATCTTACTGCTGGCATTACAGTCACATCAGTATCGAAATCCCCGGCAAATAATTTTTTTGCAGTTGGAACCTCGGGAGGGGATGTGATTCTTTTCAAAATAATATTTAATACGGTTTTTATCGAAGGCGAAGACAGGCAAATAGTCCCCGAAGTAAAATTGACTCAAGTGCTGCAGATTGATTCTCTCCAAAGACCTATAAATAAAATGGTTTACAGGGTAAATTCTGAAAATGAATTCTCAATCCTTGCCCTGGTGAATCATACAGAGCTGATTCAGTATTCTTATGAAAAAATATCTTCATTAATCTCTGGAGGATCCGAAAGGGTTTTTAAAAATAATCTTGGATCGCTGATCAGCGGAAATGTCTCGGCAATCGAACTGGATAATTTCTGTGAAAAGCTGATGGTCGGGACGCAGGATGGATTTCTGTACTACATCTCAATAAAAGAAAAAGACAAACCGCAGCTCATACAAAAGTTAAATGTTACCCCATCCGGAAACAGCGCAATTACAACTTTGGGATT
>Ga0137461_1000033_pt1 | contig 26800 bp, 24 predicted proteins | sample EasRivERMGT746_2_FD_104650 | JGI IMG/M metagenome (GOLD analysis project Ga0137461, IMG submission 104650) | Soil microbial communities from meander-bound floodplain in the East River, Colorado, USA - East River MetaG ERMGT746_2 | ecosystem: Environmental > Terrestrial > Soil > Floodplain ... | reverse complement strand
TGGCGCTGCTGGTGAAACATATGCTGGTCAGCCATCACGGCGCCTACGAATTCGGCTCGCCCAAGTTGCCGCAGACGCTGGAAGCCGTTATCTTGCATTCCTTGGACGACTTGGACGGCAAGATTCAGGCGATTCAAAACATGCCGGAGAAAGAACCGGGGGCGAAGTGGACGGCGTTTCATCGGGCCTATGGTAGAAGTTTCTACCGTAAGACGCCGGATGTGGGGGAATAATGAGGGTCGAGGATTGAGGATGGAGGATCGAGGATCGAGGATAGAAGATCGAGGATTGAGGATGGAGGATCGAGGATTGAGGATCGAGGATCGAGGATCGAGGATGGAAGATCGAGGATGGCGAAGAGAGAATTCAAAATTAAAAGTGAAAAATTGAAAAAGAAAACTTTGAGATTTGAAATATGAGATTTGAGATTCAAACGGGAGGTCTGTCGTCGTGAAGAATTTTGTTGCTGGTCAATGGATCGATAAGACGAAAAAAATCGAGGTGACCAACCCGTTCGACAATTCGGTGATCGACGCGGTGCCGAAGGCGGATGCTGGCGATTTAGAAAAAGCTTTGGCCTTCGCCGAGCGCGGCGCCAAGGTGATGGCCAAACTTTCCAGCTACGAGCGTTGGAAGATTTTGCGCAAGGCGGCGGACATGATGGCGGCGCGCAACGAAGAGTTGGGCCAGATCATTTCCAAAGAAGAGGGAAAAATCATCGCCGAAGGGCGCGGCGAGGCGAGCCGGGCGGTGGAGACGATGATGGGATCGGCCGAGGAGGCCAAACGGCTGCAAGGCGAAACCGTGCCGCTGGACGCCGATCCCACCGGCGGCAAAAAGCTCGGCTTTACCTTGCGCGTGCCTTGCGGTGTGGTGGCGGCGATCGCGCCGTTTAATTTTCCATTAAATCTCGTCTGCCACAAAGTCGGGCCGGCCCTGGCCGCAGGCAATACCGTCATCATCAAGCCGGCTTCCGATACGCCGCTGTCGGCGATTAAATTGACGGAGATTTTGCTCGAAGCGGGGTTGCCGCCGGAAGGTATTCAATGTCTCACCGGTTCGGGCGGCGAGATCGGCGACGCGCTGGTCGCTGATCATAGAGTCCGCAAGATTACTTTCACCGGCAGCCGAGAAATCGGCGAGCGAATTTGCCGCACCGCGGGCATAAAAAAAGTCACCATGGAGCTGGGTTCCAACAGCCCGGTGATCGTCATGCCTGACGCCGACATGGAAAAGGTCGCGACGGTTTTAGCGATGACCGGTTACGGCAACGCCGGCCAAACTTGCATCTCGACGCAGCGGGTGCTGACATCAAAAAAAATCTACGGCGATCTTCTTGCCGCGTTAAAGCCCAAGGTTGAAGCGCTGACCACGGGCAATCAGCTCGACGAAAAAAATAAAGTTGGCCCGATGGTAAAAGAAAGCGAGGCGGTGCGCGTCGATCAGTGGATCAACGAGGCGGTGAGCGGCGGCGCGAAATTAGTCGCCGGCGGCGGGCGGCGCGGCGCGATTTATTTGCCGGCGGTGGTCGCCGACGTGCATCCGGACATGCGCATCTCGCGCGATGAGCTGTTCGGTCCGGCGATGGCGGTAACGCCGTTCGACACGATTGAAGAAGCGATCGCCTTGGCAAACGACAGCATCTACGGATTAGCCGCCGGGATTTTCACTGACAACGTCGAATGGGCGATGAAATTCGCGCGTGAGGCGGAAGCCGGCAACCTGCACGTCAACTGGGGCTCGCAGTGGCGCGTCGATCTGATGCCCTACGGCGGGTTGAAAGATTCCGGCTTCGGCAAAGAAGGGCCGAAGTATGCGGTGAACGAAATGAGCGAGCTTAAGATGGTGGTGTTTCATTTGAATAGCTGAGCCGTAAGCAAGGGCAAAAGTAAAAAGTAAAAAGGCAAAAGTTGGGACGGCTTCCGAAACGGTTTGAACGATTGGAACCGCTTGAACTTTTTGAACGCGTTTAGATTGGATGTGGAATGAGACCCGACGGACGAAAACCGAAAGAACTGAGACCGTTGAAGATTACGCCGAGTTACATCAAGACCGCGGATGGTTCGGTATTGATTGAAATGGGCGATACCAAAGTTATTTGCACGGCGAAGCTCGAAGAGCGGGTGCCGCCGTTTTTGCGCAATAGCGGCAAGGGCTGGATTACCGCGGAGTACGGCATGCTGCCGGGCTCGTCGCAGCAACGCATCGGGCGGGAGTCGTCGCGCGGCAAGGTGGGCGGCCGGACGCACGAGATTCAACGCCTGATCGGCCGCAGCCTGCGCGCGATCGCCGACTTGAAAAGTTTAGGCGAGCGGTCGATCTGGATCGACTGCGACGTGATTCAAGCCGACGGCGGCACGCGCACGGCGTCGATCACCGGCGCCTACGTGGCGTTGGCCGAGGCGGTGCGCGGTTGGCTCGATAAGGGCATCATCAATACCGACCCGATCAAAGATGCCGTCGCGGCGGTGAGCATCGGCGTTGTCGAAGGCAAAATCTTGTTGGATCTTTGCTATGTCGAAGACAGTACGGCCGACGTCGACATGAACTTCGTGATGACCGGTTCGGGAAAATTCATCGAAGTGCAAGGCACCGCCGAGAGCGCGCCGTTTACGCGCAAGCAAATGGAACGGATGGCGGAGATCGCCCAGAACGGTATTAAGGAATTGCTGAAAGCGCAGAAGAAAGTCATCGCCGGCCTGGCTTAAGTGCGGAGAAGAGTTGGCCGCAAAGAACGTGATTCGGCGAGCTCACCACAGACTCCGGTGGTCCTCGTTCCAGCAAGCTGTTGAAATCAGTGTCACATAAACATGATCTCCAATATGATAATCTGCAACAGATCCAATATAAGGCGCCGTACGCAAAAAAACTTCCCGTGATCGATCTGCTCCTCGCCACTACCAACCCCGGCAAGTTTGCCGAGGTGCAAGCTTTTCTTAGTAAGCTGCCGCTGCGGATAGTTTCATTAAAAGATTTGCCCAACCCGCCAGTTGTGGTCGAAGATGGCACGACGTTCGAAGCCAATGCGCTCAAGAAGGCGCGCGCGTTGGCGCAATTTTTAGGATTGATGACCTTGGCCGATGACTCCGGCATCGAAGTCGACGCGCTCGGTGGCGCGCCGGGGATTTATTCGGCGCGTTATTGCGGGGTGGAGGGCGACGACGACCGGAACAATGAGAAGCTCTTGCACGAGTTGCGAAACGTCGCCATAGAAAAGCGCAGTGCGCGCTATGTCTGCGTCCTCGCGCTTTGCGTTCCCGGCGCGGGCGGCGTGAAAGAGTGGCTCGTGCGTGAAACCTGCGAGGGACGGATTGGCTTTTCACTTACTGGCAGCAACGGTTTCGGTTACGATCCGTTATTTTTCTTTCCGCCGTTGGGCAAAACCTTCGGTGAGATCGATCGTGCGACCAAGGCGACCGTGAGCCATCGCGGCAAGGCGCTCAAAAAACTCGCCGAGATGCTGCCATCGCTGGTCGATTTGACGGCGTCACCTTGATTTCACGAAGTCGCTGTGTAGAATGACCCGTGGTTCAATTTGACGGGGCGTAGCGCAGCCTGGTAGCGCACCTGCCTTGGGCGCAGGGGGTCGGAAGTTCGAATCTTCTCGCCCCGACCAGATCAGTTAGCAGTAAGCAGTAATCGGTGAGCACTCGACGGTGGAGGGCGGACTGTTTACTGCTTTCTGCTCCCTGCTCGCTTTTGTTGCGCCAGTAGCTCAGCTGGATAGAGCAACGGCCTTCTAAGCCGTAGGTCAGGGGTTCGAATCCCTTCTGGCGCGCCAGCATGATAGCGATATGTAAGCAGTGAATAGTGAGCAGTCGGAAGAGGGGCGAGGCGGCGGAGTGCGCTACCGCTCACGGATTGCTGTTCACTGGAATATGGTGAGTGTAGCTCAATTGGTTAGAGCACTGGATTGTGGTTCCAGGGGTTGAGGGTTCAAGTCCCTTCACTCACCCCATCCTCCTTAGGGATCTCAGATCTCAAATTTCAGATTTCAAAAATCTGAGATTTGAGATCTGAGATCCCGAGCGAAACGAGGACATGGGCCGCTAGCTCAGTTGGTAGAGCAGCTGACTCTTAATCAGCGGGTCCGGAGTTCGAGTCTCCGGCGGCCCACCAAATTTTTCCCGATCGAGAATATTCGCCGTCGCTTTGCCGTGGGTCTTCTGGCGACGGGCGTTCTTATTGTTAAGACTTTGGCGCGGCGCTATGATTCGAGCACGCCGCCGCGTTGATCCATCTTCGTCGCCAATCGCGATGGCGCCTTCGGATGACGCAAGAACCGGGACTCACATACAGCATGCCGTTGGAGGTTTACCTCCAAGGGGCGTTGGTGCGCGGCGTGTTGGTTACCCAGCAGAGCCGGCTCAGCAGTTTTCTCGGGTTGCCCAATGGCGCGGATGTTTTCACCTTAAAGGATGCCACCCTTGAAAGCGCCAACGGTAAACCGATCGCGCTGGGCGCCGACGAATATTTAGTCTACCTGCGCGAAGTGCTTTTGCTTGCCGATCTCAGCCCGGCGAGTCAAACCCAGCGCAGCGGGGTTGAAAGTTTTTACGTGCACAAGGACACCAGCAAAGCGCTGTTCAGTGTCGGACCTTACTTGCTTCAAGGCAGCGTCCATCTTTTGCCCGGCACCGCGCTGCACGATCTGTTGTTGGAGAAAAGTCAATTTATACCGGTGACCGACGCGATTCTGTTGGATCGCGCAGACATCCCGCCGCGCACTTATTTGGTCAACTGCAACAAGATCGGCTTCATGACCGCCATCGGCGACGGCCTGGTGGAGTTTTAAATTAAAGTTATGCCAGCGCCATTTCCCACCGAGATTAACCATATTAAAGCGCGCGGTATCGTGCGCATCAGTTGGGACGACGGCCATGCCGGCGAGTACGAGCAGGAATATTTGCGCGGTTACTGCCCCTGCGCGCTGTGCCAAGGTCATGGGCCGCAACGCCGGTTCATCGAGGTGCCCGGCGCGCTGCTCGAAGCCATTCGCGGCGTCGGCAACTACGCTGTCGAATTACGCTGGCAAGACGGCCACAGCACCGGCATCTATACGTTTGACTACTTACGCTCGCTTTGTCCTTGCAGCGCTTGCGCGGCTCTCGCCGGCGATAAAGCGTGAAGGGGCGCTGCGGGTATTCCATAAAACCTTCGTCGCTCAGTCATGACTCTCAACGGCGCCGCCGTTGAGGTTTCGGCGATCCTACTTGCCGGCGGCAAAAGTTCGCACCTGGGCAGCGCCAAAAGCTTGCTGCCGTCCGACGGCGAGCCGCTGATTGAGCGTCTGGTGCGCCGCTTGCAGCCTCTGTTCGCCGATTGTCGTCGTTCCGTCCCGCAAGATTTGAGTTTCATCAACATCAATCTGCCGCAGGATTATCAAAACGCTTTGTGTCGATGGAGCAGCCGCTGATTTCGTTTGCGCAGCATGGCCGACTGCTCTTTTGCTCGGTTGCGCTTGACTTACCCACGGCTAATTCTTAATCTCCAACCTTAGTCTTTAAGGATTGAGATTTTTTCTTTCCTGTCCAGTTTTTGCGAGAGTGGCGGAATTGGCAGACGCACTAGACTTAGGATCTAGCGGGCAACCATGGGGGTTCGAGTCCCCCCTCTCGCACCAACATGTTGGTGTTGGCCATGGAGAAAATGGCTCGAACGAAAAAATGATAGAAAGATGGCATGGCCCATCGTCGATTGCTTCCGTCGGGGAATTTTGGTCCAATGACGTGCCGATGGCAAACGGCGAAAATGCCGAGAGTCGTTAAGTGAATATGAAGATCGACATCGATGAATTGAGTCCGGTGCAGCGCAAGATTCGCGTCGAGCTGCCCGCCGAGACCGTGGCCAAGGAATTTAACCACGCTTATAAAAATCTCGGACAGCGCGTGCAGGTCAAAGGCTTTCGCACCGGCAAGATTCCGCGTAGCGTGTTGCAAGGCATTTACGGTGATGACGTTAAGAGCGAAGTGCGATCGCACTTGGTCGAAGAGTGTTTGGGTGAGGCGATCAAAGAGCGCGGCATTCAGATCGTGTCGCGCCCGGAGGTCGAAGCCAACGAGCTGAGCGAAGCCGGCGGCTTTTCCTTTTCCGCGGTGTTCGAGATCAAACCGGAAATCGAAGTTAAGGATTATTTAGGCATTGAAGTCGAAAAAATAAAATTAACCGTCTCCGACGATCAAGTGCAGGACGCGCTCAAACGGATCCAAGAAGGTCACGCTCAACTGGAACCGGTGGCCGGGCGCGACGTGGTTCAAACCGGCGACTTCGTGACGCTCGATTTTGAGGGCAGCATCGCCGGCAAGCCGTTCGCCGGCGGCAAGGGCGAGAACTACGTGATCGAAGTCGGTTCCGGCCAAGCGCTGCCGCAGTTCGAGCAAGCCGTGGCGGGTTTGAAGATCGCCGACCGGCAAACCGTGCAAGTTACTTACCCGGAAAGCTATGCGAACAAGGAGATCGCCGCCAAGACGGTCGACTTCGCGATCGTCGTGCGCGAGATCAAGCAAAAGGTGTTGCCGACGCTCGATGACGAGTTCGCCAAGGATCATGGCGAGCACGCTTCATTGGCGGAGCTCAAGGCGGCGATCCGTAAACGGCTTGAAGATGAGCTCAAGCATTATCAAGACGAGGATCTTAAAGAAAAGTTAGTGAGCCGATTGATCGATACGCACAGTTTTGTCACGCCACCCTCGATGGTTGAGCGCCAAACTCGGTACTTGATGGAGCGTTACCAGAGCCAAATCGGCGCTCAGGCGGGGGCCGAGGAGGAAGCGGCGCCGCCGATGGAAGAGGCGCGCAAGACTTTGGAAGGGCGCGCCGCCCGCCAGGTGCAAGCGACTTTGCTGGTGGAAAAAATTTCCCAGCTGGAAAAAATCGAAATCACCGATAAAGCCATTCAGGAGCGCGTCGATAATCTCGCGCGAGCGTCCGGCGATCGGGCTAAAAGTGTGCGCGAACACTACGCGCGTCCGCAGGCGCGCGACGATTTACGCGCGCAGTTGACATTTGACCAGACGCTAGGTTACTTGCTTGAGCGCGCGCAGGTAAAAGAAGTCGATCCACCCGTTTCTAAGGTTGATGAGCCGGGTGAAAAGAGCTAGAATAATTTTTGTGGACCAGGGGTTTAGCTACCGATGAATTTCATCCCCATTGTCGTAGAGCAAACCGGCCGCGGTGAACGGGCCTACGATATCTATTCGCGTCTCCTCAAGGACCGTATCGTCTTTCTTGGTTCGGCCATCTCAGACGAAGTCGCCAATCTAATTACCGCGCAGTTGCTCTTTCTCGAGTCGGAAGATCCCGAGCGCGATGTTTTCTTTTACATTAACAGCCCGGGCGGCGCCGTGACTGCGGGTCTGGCGATTTATGATACCATGCAGTACGTGCGGCCGCAGATCTCCACGGTTTGCGTCGGCCAAGCGGCGAGCATGGGCGCGGTACTACTAGCCGCCGGCGCCAAGGGCAAGCGTTTCGCCTTGCCCCATGCGCGCATCATGATTCATCAGCCGTTGGGTGGATTTCAAGGCCAGGCCACCGACATCGATATTCAAGCGCGGGAAATTCTCCGGATGCGCGAAGAGCTGAATAGTATTTTGACCAAGCACACAGGACAGGGCTTAAAGAAGATCGAAAAAGATACCGATCGCGATATGTTCATGACCGGCAAGCAGGCGCAGGAATACGGCTTGATTGACGAAGTGATCGCGAGTCGTCCCGAAAGCAGTATTAAGAAACCGTCGTCGGTTTAACCGGGGGATCTATGGCAAAGCACGGTGAACATGGATCGGGAAATCTCGTCTGCTCCTTTTGCGGTAAGAGTCAGGACGAGGTCCGCAAGCTGATCGCCGGTCCGACGGTTTACATCTGCGATGAGTGCATCGACCTGTGTAACGACATCATCGCCGAAGAGTGCGATCACGATGAGAATCTCAGCTCGTCGTCGAACGTGCCCAAGCCGGCCGAAATTAAACGTGTCCTGGATCAATATGTGATCGGCCAAGAGCGCGCCAAGAAAATCTTGGCGGTGGCGGTGCATAACCATTATAAGCGCATCGACAGCCAGATGGTCACCGGCGATGTCGAGCTGCAGAAGAGTAATATTCTTCTGCTCGGCCCAACCGGCTCGGGTAAAACGCTTTTGGCGCAAACCCTGGCGCGTTTTCTGCAGGTGCCTTTCACCATCGCTGACGCGACGAGCTTGACCGAAGCCGGTTACGTCGGCGAAGACGTCGAAAATATTATTCTCAATCTGCTCCAAGCGGCCGATTACGACGTTGAGAAGGCCCAGCGCGGTATCGTTTATATCGATGAAATCGACAAGATCTCACGCAAGTCGGACAATCCGTCCATCACCCGCGACGTTTCCGGCGAAGGCGTGCAGCAGGCGCTGCTAAAGATCATCGAAGGCACCATGGCCAGCGTGCCGCCCAAGGGCGGACGCAAGCATCCGCAGCAGGAATTTCTCCAGGTGGATACCACCAACATTTTATTTATCTGCGGCGGCGCGTTCGTCGGGCTCGATGATATCATTCGCAAACGCACCGGACGCAAGCGCATGGGCTTTGGCGGGCAGCTAGAGGAAAAAGACGGCCGGCTGGCAACCGAACTGCTGCATAGCGTGCAGACCGAGGATTTGTTGAAGTTCGGTCTCATCCCGGAGTTCATCGGACGTTTGCCGGTGATTGCGACGCTCGATGAGTTGGATGAATCGGCGCTCGTGCGCATTCTTAAAGAGCCGAAAAATGCCTTGACCAAACAGTACTCGAAGCTATTCGATATGGAATCCGTGCACCTGAAGTTCACTGAAGAGGCGCTGCGGGCGATCGCCCGTGACGCCATGAAGAGAAAGTCGGGCGCCCGGGGATTACGCGCAATCATGGAAAATATCATGTTGGATACCATGTACGACATGCCGTCGCAGCCGAACACTAAAGAAGTGGTGATTACCGAGGACGTCGTGGATAAACATGAACCTCCAATCGTCGTGTACACCAAGGCCGCGGAGAGCGCTTAGGAGGGATTATGCTGTTTCGCAATGAAAAAAGAGACGACAAGGACCCGACATCCGGTGTGACGCGCGTGCCGCTGCTGCCGTTGCGCGATATTATCGTTTTCCCGCACATGGTCGTGCCGCTTTTCGTCGGCCGGCAACGCTCCATCAAAGCGCTTGAGGAGGCGACCCAAAAGCAAAGTCTGATTTTCCTGTCATCGCAGAAGGATGCCAAGACCAATGAGCCCGCTGAAGACGATATTTATAAGATCGGCACCTTGGGTTCGGTGGTGCAGATGCTCAAGCTTCCCGACGGCACGGTGAAGGTTTTGATCGAAGGCAAAAGGCGCGCGAAGGTGGCGCGCTTTGTCGCCAACTCGGACTTTTTTCTGGTGGAAGTGGAAGATGCCCCCGAACTGGTGGAGCGCAACACGGAAATCGACGCGTTGGTCCGCGAGGTGCACACGACCTTCGAGAACTACGTCAAGCTCAAGAAAAAAATTCCGCCCGAAATGGTGATGTCGGTTTCTTCCATCGATGACCCGGCACGACTGGCCGACACCATCGTGGCGCATCTCGGCATCAAGCTCGAAGACCGCCAGAACCTGCTCGAGACGTTCAACGCCGCCGAGCGTTTGGAGAAAGTGCTCGGCCACATGCGCGCCGAGATCGAAATTCTCGAAGTGGAGCGGCGCATTCGCTCGCGCGTCAAAAAGCAGATGGAGCGCTCGCAAAAAGAGTACTATCTGAACGAACAGATGCGCGCGATCCAGAAAGAGCTCGGCGAGAAAGACGAGTTCAAGAACGAAATTCAGGAAATTGAAGATAAGCTGAAACAGAAAAAGCTTTCCGCCGAAGCCAAAGACAAGGTCGAAAAAGAGCTCAAGAAGTTAAAAATGATGTCGCCCATGTCGGCGGAAGCCACCGTGGTACGGAACTATATCGACTGGATCGTCAGCCTGCCATGGAATGAATCCACCGACGATAAGCTTGACATTAACGAGGCGGAACGCGTTCTCGAAGAAGATCACTACGGTTTGGAAAAAGTCAAAGAGCGTATCCTCGAGTATCTCGCGGTGCAGAGCCTGGTAGGTAAGATCAAGGGGCCGATTCTATGTCTGGTTGGCCCTCCGGGCGTCGGTAAAACTTCATTGGGCCGTTCCATTGCGCGCTCCACGGGGAGAAAGTTTATCAGGGTTTCTCTCGGCGGTGTGCGCGATGAAGCGGAGATCCGCGGCCACCGGCGCACCTACATCGGCGCCATGCCGGGGAAAATCATTCAGTCGATGAAAAAGGCCGGGTCGTGCAATCCGGTGTTTTTGATGGATGAAATCGACAAGATGTCGACGGATTTTCGCGGCGATCCGTCGTCGGCCCTGCTCGAAGTCCTCGACCCGGAGCAGAATACCTCGTTCAACGATCATTATCTCGATCTCGATTTTGACCTGTCGAAAGTGATGTTCATTACGACGGCCAATTCGCTGGACCGAATTCCTAGGCCGTTGCAGGACCGCATGGAAATTATTCGCATCGCCGGTTACACGGAACTGGAAAAACTGAGCATCGCGAAAAAATATCTCTTGGAAAAGCAAAAGGAAGCGAACGGACTCACGCCGGAGAATGTGGCTTTTACGGACAACGCGCTGCTCGGCGTCATTCGCCATTACACCAAGGAAGCGGGCGTGCGCAATCTCGAGCGTGAGATCGCATCGATCTGCCGCAAGGTCGCGGTTGAAGTCGTGCGCAAAGACCGCAATGCGAAAATCCAAGTCGGCACCAAGGGGCTGAACAAGTATCTCGGCCCGATCAAATTCCGCTACGGCAAGGTTGAGACCGAAGTGAAAATCGGCGTCACCACCGGCTTGGCTTGGACCGAGATGGGCGGCGAGTTGCTAGCTACCGAGGTAACGGTCATGCCCGGCAAGGGCCAGTTGATTATCACCGGGAAACTCGGCGAGGTGATGCAAGAGTCGGCGCGCGCGGCGATGAGTTATGTCCGATCGCGCGCGGTGGAATTAGGTTTGGATAAGGATTTTTACCAGAATGTCGATGTTCACATCCACGTGCCGGAAGGGGCGATTCCCAAGGATGGTCCGTCCGCCGGTATCACCATGGCGACATCGCTGGTCTCCGCGCTGTTGAAGGTCCCGGTGCACAATGATTTGGCGATGACCGGTGAAATCACTTTGCGTGGAACGGTATTGCCGATCGGCGGGCTCAAAGAAAAGATCCTGGCGGCGCATCGCGCCGGCATTAAGAAAGTATTGATTCCGTCGGAGAACGAAAAAGATATCGAGGAGATTCCCGCGGTCGTGCTCAAGTCCGTGGAACTGGAACTGGTTTCTCACGTCGACCAAGTGTTAAAGAAGGCGCTGATACTCGACGACCCGGAGAGTCTGTTTAAAAATGCGCCGGTGGACATTCGGGCGAAAGACGATGCGCCGGCGTTTGGCGAAAAGGTCGAAGAGGTCCCCGCCTCCGAAATTCTGCCTCAATAGCTTCTTGAAATTTAGCCAAATCGATGCCGGGTGGTTTGACACCCGGCATTCGTGCTGTTATAAAAGCCGCTTGCACAGGCAGGGTTTTGGCTTGATGTTGTTGGGAAACCGATTCAACCGAAATTAGCTCGCGTCGCTAGCGCGTAAGTTCCTCTGGTTTTAGGGCTTAATTTTTCACGGAGTAACGATTATCGCGTGCCGATTTGAATCACGGCATCGAGATGGGGCGTTTTCATCTCTCGTGAAAAGTCGAATGGGCGGATTTAGCAGCGGGCGGTTAGCTCAGCGGGAGAGCATCGGCCTTACAAGCCGGGGGTCACAGGTTCAATCCCTGTACCGCCCACCAAACGGTTGCTAACGGAACAAATATCGGGGTCGTAGTTCAGTTGGTTAGAACGCCGGCCTGTCACGCCGGAGGTCGCGAGTTCGAGTCTCGTCGGCCCCGCCATTTTCCTTGTGCCGCAATGGAGCGAAGATTTCAGTGAGCGGAGATAGCTAAATGACAAAAGAGGAAGCACTGACCCAGCGACAGTGGCACGTGATCGATGCGCGAGGAAAAATCCTCGGTCGCATGGCCACGGAAATCGCCAAGGTTCTCAGGGGCAAGCACAAACCCATCTACACGCCCAACCAAGATGCCGGCGACTTTGTCATTGTCGTCAATGCCCGGGAAATCAAGCTCACCGGCGCCAAGCTGGATCAGAAAATTTATTATCGGCATTCGGAATATCCCGGCGGTATCCGGCAGCGGACGGCGGCCGAGATGCTCGACGAAAAGCCGGAACAGCTGGTGCTGCTGGCGGTCAAAGGCATGTTGCCGAAAAACCGCTTGAGCCGTAAACTCATCACCAAACTTAAAGTTTATCCAGGTCCTGAGCATCCTCACGATGCCCAGAAACCACAACCCTTGGCGGTCCAAGCATAGGAGTACCGATTCGATGGCGGACAAAGTATTTACGGCGACCGGACGCAGAAAAACTTCCGTAGCGCGGGTTTTTTTAAGGTCTGGTAAAGGCCGAATCACCATCAACCATCGTACCTTAGAGGAATACTTTGGCCGCGAAACCGCGCGCATGATCGTCATGCAGCCATTCGACTTAACTCAAACCGCCGGCAGTTTGGACATCGACGTCAATGTCACCGGCGGCGGTAACTCGGGGCAAGCCGGCGCGATTCGCCATGGCATCACCCGGGCCTTGATGCTGCTCAACGGCGATTTTCGCGGGCCGCTTAAGAAAGCCGGCTTTGTCACCCGCGATCCCCGCGCCGTTGAACGGAAAAAATACGGCCGCCATAAAGCCCGCAAGCGGCCGCAGTATTCCAAGCGTTAGTCGGCCGGGAATTTTCGCGCCGCCGGCGTTTCGCCGATCTCATTATTATCACTCGGCACGGTCGAAAGACAGTTGCCGAGTTTTTTTGCTCGCCGCGAGTGACCTCTGGCGAAATTTTGCAGATTATTTTCCTTGGACGATTTTCGCGCCAGATTCGTTTGGCGGCAGTTATTCATCCGCGGTAAAGAAAAACAAACCGATGAGGGCGAAAATGGTATTGGGAATCCAGCCCGCAGCCCAAGCCGGTAAGGCCCCGCCATGGCCCAGAGACACACAGAAAGCCGACAGTACCCAATAGCCGAAGCCGATCACCATGGCGATGCCGAAGCTCAGCGAGATGTTGCCGCTCATCGGGCGCTTGAGCGCGAACGGCACCGCGAGCAAAACCATCAAGAGCGAGATCAGCGGAAAGGCCAACTTGGTCTGCAATTCGACTTCATAAAAAGTCGTGTCGAGCCCTTTGCTTTTCATGTCGGCGATTTGTTTTTGCAGATCGAAGTAAGTGAACTCCTCGGCGTCGCGGGCGAGCAATTTGAGATCGCCGGGAGTTTCGGTGATCGGCAAGGCGACGTGCGTCTCGCGCCGGCTCATTTTGCCGTTGCCGAGCAACTCCCACTCTACGGCCGGGCCGGTTTGCCATTTGTCGCGGCTCCACCGCGCTTTGGGGATTTCGACGATGGCGCTTAGACCGAAATCCCGGTTGAGGCGAAACACCATGATGTCGTCGAGCGTATCGTTGCGAGCGTCGAAACGGTTAATGTTGATGAAGCTGCCTTCGCCGCGTATCCAGATGTCATCGGTGCCTAACAAACTCTGTTGCTGTTTCTTTTTGATCTCGGTCCGGTAGATAGTTTGCGCTCGATGGGCGAAAACCGGCACCAGGGTTTCATTCCAAACAAAGCTAAGGCCGCAGATGAACGTGGCTAAAATGATCAAGGGCAACGCCATGCGCTGGACGCTGATGCCGCTTGAACGGATGGCGGTGGTTTCGTAGGTGCGGGCCAGCATGCCAAGACTAAATAGGGTGGAAAACAGCGTCGCAAAACCGATCACGCGGGAAATCAACAGAGGCGCTTTGTAGAAAAAATAGCGCAGCACGGTGAGCATGGGCGCGCCGGATTCGAGCAATGTGGCGATGCGGTCAAAAAAATCGACGGTGACATAGAGCGAAGTAATGATCGCCAAGCTGAGCAGAAATATTCGCGCGAAGCCCGCCGCTAAGTAGCGGTCGAGGATGCTGCCGATGGGCAGAAACGTGAATCGAATTCTAACGTCATTCATGGCTTCACGCTCGGTCGATTGCGCCGGACTCGGCTGAGCCACTGGGTTGTCCGCGCGAGGATACGGTCCATGACCGCGGGCAGGGCTAGGGGCGATTCCCGCAAGGCTTTGCGAAAAAAATGCAACGAGATGGCGCCGACCACGAAATTGGGTAACCACAGCGCCGGCAGCGGATGGAGAATATTTTTTTCGCCGAGCGCTTTGCCGAGAGACAAGAGCGCGTAGTAGGCCATCAACCAGAACAGGCAGAGCATGAATCCCCATGAGCGGTTGGCGCGCGATTGCCGCGGCAATAGGGTTAAAGAGACGCCGAGCAAACAGAAGATCATCGGCACGAAGCCGAAGGCGATGCGCTGATGTAGTTCCATTCGTTCGGCGATCACTTTATTGCCCTGTTGCTGTTTTGCTTCAATGGTGTCGAGCAGGATGTTCAGCGGCAATTCCTTCGGCCCGGCTCCTTTTTGTCGCACCGGGCCGACCAGGTCGTCGAGGTCAAATTTAAAATCATAAATATTAAAACGGGTCTGGCTGAAGCCGGGGTGGTTTTTCTCGCGTGTGTAGATCGAGCCGTCGAACAATTTAATACCCAAGGTGTTGGACTCTTCATCGGTGCTAATAATCGCGGCTTTGCCGAGGATGATGTCTTCACGAACTTTGTCCCGTTTGTCAACGATCAACACGCCCTGGCCGGTGATGCCGGGCGGTTTAAGTTCTTCCAGATAGATGAGAATCTTGGGGAAATCGTCGTTGAAGACCTTTTCTTTCAGAGCCGTGCTGACACGGCTCTTGGCGACATTGTAAAGTTCTCTTTTGAGCGCGAAATTCGCCGCGGGCCGGGCGAACAGAGTTAAAAAGAGCGTGACCACGGAGACGGCCAGAGCCAAGATCGAGATCGGCCAAAGAATCTGCACTGGACTCACGCCCGAGGCCTTCATGGCCAGAAGTTCTTGGTCGTTGGACAATCGGCCCAGGCCCAAGAGGATCGCCAAGAGAAATGACATCGGCACCGTCATTTCCAAAAATGTCGGTAGAATAAGGGAGAAAAGTTTGACAACCTGGAGCAACGGCACGCCCCGGGTGATCACCAGCTCGATCAGTTTCAGGATGCGCGCGATTAACAAGATAAGCGTAAAAGCCAACAGACCCAAAAAAAAGGGCGGTAAAACTTCAGAGATGAGGTATCGAAAAAGTGTCTTTCGTTTCACGGTGCGGGCATGTTAGCTGGTGGTTCATTCATTGTAAAATCCATGAGCGGAGCGAGCGGATAATCAGCCGATGACAATCGACGAGAACCTCATATTTGGCATCAATCCGGTGTTAGAGAAACTCAAGGCGTCCAGCGGCGATATTGTGGAAATTCTCATTGCCGAAAGTGCCGGGCGCGCGCCATTGCGCGAGATTTCTCAGCAAGCGACGCGGCTGGGATTGGCCTTGGTTTACGTCCATCCCAAGACTCTCGACCGACTGGTTGGTGGTCAAAGACATCAGGGCGTTGTCGCGCGAGTGGGAGCTTATGCTTACCTGCCCTTTGCCGATCTGCTCAAAGAGGTTTCGACAAATTCGGCAGCGAACCGGATTCTCGTTCTAGACGGACTCACCGATCCAAGAAACTTCGGAGCACTCTTGCGAACCGCGGAAGCGGTCGGTGTTTCCCATGTCATCATTCCCAAAGATCGTTCCGTGGGCGTTACGCCAGTGGTCGTCAAAGCGTCAGCGGGGGCGGTGCATCATGTCAAAATTTCCAAGGTGACCAACCTTCGGCGCGCCATTAGTGAGCTCAAAGAGTATGGTTTTTGGACCGTGGGTCTCGACGGTAACAGTACCGAAACGATTTACGACAAGGTTTTTCCAGCACGCCTGGCGATTGTCTTGGGTAGCGAAGGAGCCGGCGTTCGCCCCGTGACCCTGCGAGAGTGTGATTTCGCGGTTTCGATCCCGATGCTTGGCAAGGTCGCCTCTCTAAATGTAGCGGTGGCCGGCGCCGTTTTTTTATACGAACTCTTGCGTCAAGATCGGAGCGTTGACAAGGATTTGGCTATAAGGTTATAGGTCCGAACCGGCCTTCGAACCGATTTTGGCAAGGAAACACTTTAACTGTTGACATGTTCCGCGGAAGGTGGTTTAAATACCCGTTTACAAAAGGGGTAAGCTGCCCTGGTGCCGTCGCGTCCCTTAATGGCATAGGTTCGAATTTTAAAATTGGTACAAAAACGTCAGTAGTTTTTCCGGCTGCCGATTCAGCGGCGATTTCGCAGAATTGGCGCTGGCGCGCGCACAGCGTGGCGCTTGCGTGATATGAGCATGGTGGGAGTAAGCTGGCGTAGCTCAATGGTAGAGCAGCTGATTTGTAATCAGCAGGTTGTAGGTTCAAGTCCTATCGCCAGCTCCAGTAAAATCAACCTGGAGCATGGCGTGCTTGGGACTTAGAGCCGTTGGTTTTGGGTGAAGGAGTTTGGGAGAGGTACCCGAGTGGCCAAAGGGAGCAGACTGTAAATCTGCCGGCGATGCCTTCGAAGGTTCGAATCCTTCCCTCTCCACCAATTTTGCGGGAATAGCTCAGTTGGTAGAGCGCAAGCCTTCCAAGCTTGGGGTCGCGGGTTCGAGCCCCGTTTCCCGCTCCATAATTAGCCGATGGCTGATGACGATTAACAAATGGCCGCTGTGGGAAGGCTCATTGAAATGAGACAGTCATCTGCCATCGGTCATCGACTGATTTGCCCAGGTAGCTCAGTCGGTAGAGCACGTCCTTGGTAAGGACGAGGTCAGCGGTTCAATCCCGCTCCTGGGCTTTGCCGCGATCAGAATTGTGTCGGCTGCGTTAGTTTTATGATTTCGAAAAGTGACTGGTAAATCAATTAGGAGGATGAGATGAGCAAGCAGAAGTTCGAGCGTAAAAAACCGCACCTTAACATCGGCACGATCGGTCACGTCGACCATGGCAAGACTACCTTGACCGCGGCGATCACCAAGGTGTTGGCGAAGACGGGAAAGGCTACGTTCCTGGCCTACGATCAGATCGACAAAGCCCCTGAAGAAAGAGAACGCGGCGTCACGATCAACATCGCCCACGTCGAGTATGAAACCGATAAACGCCATTACGCTCACGTCGATTGTCCAGGCCACGCCGATTACATTAAGAACATGATCACTGGAGCCGCGCAGATGGATGGAGCGATTCTAGTCGTCTCTGCCGCCGACGGACCCATGCCGCAAACGCGGGAGCATATCCTGTTAGCGCGCCAGGTCGGAGTTCCGGCTATCGTTGTTTTTCTCAACAAAGCGGACATGGTCGACGATAAGGAGCTTCTGGAGCTTGTCGAGTTGGAGGTGCGGGAGCTGCTATCCAAGTATAAATTTCCAGGCGATGACACGCCGATCGTTATTGGCAGTGCGCTAAAGGCATTGGAGGGCGATACTTCTGAAATGGGCGAAGGCGCCATCGTGAAGCTTTTGGACGCTGTGGACTCCTTCGTCAAGGAGCCGGTTCGAGATGTCGACAGGCCTTTCATCATGCCGGTCGAAGACGTCTTTACGATTAGCGGTCGTGGCACAGTCGTTACCGGGCGAGTTGAGCGGGGAATCATTAAGGTTGGCGAAGAAATAGAGATCGTCGGCTTCAAGGCAACCCAGAAGACCGTAGCAACAGGCGTTGAGATGTTCCGCAAACTTTTGGATGAAGGGCGAGCCGGCGACAATATCGGTGTTCTGCTCCGAGGAACCAAGCGCGAGGAAGTGGAACGGGGACAGGTTTTAGCCAAACCGGGAAGCATTACTCCACACACGAGATTTAATGCTGAGGCCTACGTTCTCACCAAGGAGGAAGGCGGGCGGCACACCCCATTCTTTAACGGTTACCGGCCGCAGTTTTATTTCCGAACCACCGACGTGACTGGCGTCGTGAAACTCCCAGAAGGCACGGAGATGATTATGCCCGGGGACAACATCAACGTCGAGATCGAGCTCATCACGCCGGTCGCCATGGATGACGGGTTAAAATTCGCTATCCGCGAGGGCGGCCGCACCGTCGGCGCGGGCGTGGTAACCAAGATCATCCAATAAATTGACTGTGCGCAACGGAGGTTGTGGCCATGCGGGAACTCATTGGATTTGCTTGCGACAAATGTAAGCGGAAAAATTACACGTCGTCGAAAAATCGGAAAACGACCACCGAGAAATTATCGCTCAAGAAGTTTTGCGCTTCTTGCCGAGCCCACACCCTGCATCGTGAGGTAAAAGTCTGAAGAGATACAGGGGTCAGTAGCTCCAATTGGTAGAGCGCCGGACTCCAAATCCGGTTGTTGCAGGTTCGAGTCCTGCCTGACCCGCCATCTCGTCGATTTGGAGTCCTCATGGGCGATTGGATCCAAAAACTGCAGGATGGGGTTCGGCATTTGACCGAATTCGTTCTGGAATCGTGGCAAGAGCTGAAGAAAGTCTATTGGCCGACGCCCAAGGAGACCTATGCGGCGACGGCGGTTGTGATTATTGTCGTGATCTTAATTTCAATTTATCTGGCTGGGGTCGATTTTGTTCTAACGAAAGCCATTCAGGCCATGCTCGGCTAATCCTATAGGTACCTCTCTAATATGGCTAAACAGTGGTACATCGTTCATACCTTTTCGGGTTATGAGCAGAAGGCGAAAGCGGCGCTTGAGGAACGGATCAAATCTCTCGGCAAGCAGGAGTATTTCACCGAGGTTCTTGTGCCGGTCGAAAAGGTCGTCGAGCTGGTCAAGGGCAAGAAAAAAACTTCGTCGCGGAAGTTTTTCCCCGGCTACATTCTCGTGCATATGGAATTGAACGACGACACTTGGCATGTGGTCAAAGAAACCCCCAAGGTTACCGGCTTCGTTGGCGGCAGTACCAATCCGCCGCCGGTAACTGACGATGAAGTGCGCGCGATCACCCAGCAGATGGAAGAAGGCGCGGTCAAGCCGAAGCCGCGAGTTTTGTTTTCGGTGGGAGAGAACGTCAAGGTGGTCGATGGGCCGTTCGCGGATTTCAACGGGGTGGTGGAAGAAGTGAAACCGGAAAAGGGCAAGCTTCGGGTGCTGATAAGTATTTTTGGCCGGGCCACGCCGGTGGAGCTTGAATTCGTCCAGGTCGAACGGAACTAATCAGAAGGATCGAGAAAAATGGCTAAGAAAGTAATCGGCGAGATCAAATTGCAAATTCCCGCGGGTCAAGCCAATCCCAGTCCGCCGGTGGGTCCGGCGCTCGGCCAACGGGGCGTCAATATCATGGAATTTTGCAAGACCTTCAACGCTGCGACTCAAGCCCAGCTGGGCATGATCACGCCGGTGATTATCACAGTTTACGCCGACCGTTCTTTTAGTTTTGTCACCAAAACGCCGCCGGCTTCGGTGTTGTTGAAAAAAGCCGCCGGCCTGGAAAAGGGTTCCAAAGAGCCGGGCAAAATCACCGCCGGAAAAGTGACCCGTGCCCAGGTACGGCAGATCGCCGAATTGAAGTTTAAAGATCTGACCGCCAAGGATCTCGCCGCGGCGGAAAAGTCGGTGGAAGGCACCGCCCGCAGTCTGGGCCTGGAAGTCCAAGGCTAGATTTTATTTTTGTCGTATCGCTTGAGCGATGGGTCGCCATCGTTTGTTGTTAGAGGTAAGCCATGAGTGGAAAAGGAAAAACATATCGCGCCGCTTTGGAAAAGATCGACCGCAATCAGCGCTATCTGTTGGAAGATAGTCTTAGCTTGGTGAAGCAAACCGCCAGGGCCAAGTTCGACGAGACCGTCGAGCTGGCGATCCGTTTAGGCGTCGATCCACGCCAGGCGGATCAAAACATTCGCGGCACGGTCAGCTTGCCGCACGGCATGGGCAAGACCGTGCGCGTGTTGGCGTTCGCCAAGGGCGACAAGGAAAAAGAGGCCCAGGAAGCCGGCGCTGATTTTGTCGGCAGCGACGAATTGATTAAAAAAATCAGTGAAGGCTGGTTCGACTTCGATAAGGCGGTGGCCACCCCGGACATGATGGCGGCGGTGGGTCGTATCGGCAAGGTCTTGGGCCCGCGGGGACTGATGCCCAATCCAAAGACCGGCACGGTGTCGATGGACATCGGCAAAGCGGTCAAGGAAATCAAAGCTGGTAAGCTGGAGTTTCGCGTCGACAAGGCGGGCATTGTTCATGTGCCGGTCGGCAAGGCGTCGTTCGGCGCCGAACAGCTGATCGATAACGCTAGGGCGGTGCTGATGTCCATTTTGCGCGCCAAGCCGGCGTCGGCCAAGGGCAACTACGTCAAGGGCGTGACCGTTGCCACGACCATGGGCCCAGGCATCAAGATCGACCTGGCGCAGGTCCGCGCCATGGCCGCCTAACCAAATCAATAATCGAAACTAGAAGCAGGGCGTCTTTAAGTCTGGGAGATAGCATGTCGGAAACGCAAGTTGCTCGTGCCGGTCACGGTGAAAAGGCGGAAACGGTAGGTTCGGTCCATCGGCTGCTAAAATCCGCCAAAATGGCGATTGTAACCGAATATCGCGGGCTGACGTTGGCGCAGATGACCAAGCTGCGGCGTGAGATCCGCGAAGCCTCAGGCGAATATCAGGTGATCAAGAATACCTTGGCGGAGCGGGCGCTCGAAGGCACGACCTTCGGCGACCTTGAGAAGCTGCTCCAAGGTCCCAACGGCTGGGTGTTTGCCTATGAAGATCCCGTCGTGCTGTCAAAGGCGCTGATCAAATTCGCCGACGATAACGACAAGCTGCAAATCAAGGGCGGCGTGTTCGAAGGCCAATTCATGGATCGCGCCGGGGTTAAGGCGTTGTCGCAAATGCCCAGCAAGCCGCAATTGCAGGCGCGCTTGTTGGCGACGATCAATGCGCCGGCGACCCAATTGCTGCGCACCATCCAAGAGCCGGGCGCGCAGATGGTGCGTCTGCTCGAATCGTTACGCAAGACCAAGGGCGAATAACGACAATATTCACGATATCAATTTTAAAGGGGGAAAATTATGGAAGGCGTATCAAAAGAACAGGTTAAGGATTTCATCAAGAACATGACCTTGATGGACGCAGCAACTCTGGTGAAAGAGCTCGAAGAAGAGTTGGGTGTCAGCGCGGCGGCGCCGGTTGCCATGGCGGCCGCGGCTGGGCCGGCGGCGGCAGCGGCGGAGGAAAAGACCGAGTTCAACGTCATTCTCACCGAAGTGGGCGAGAAGAAGATTCAGGTCATCAAAGTTGTCCGCGAGCTCACGGGTCTAGGCTTGAAAGAAGCCAAGGATCTCGTCGATGGCGCGCCCAAGCCGGTTAAAGAAGCCGTGCCCAAAGCGGAAGCCGAGACGATCAAAAAGAAGCTCGAAGAGCAGGGCGCAAAAGTCGAAATTAAGTAGCTCTCTCGCAGTGGGGCTTCCCGTTGAATTTTCAATGATGGATTGTCGACCGCTAGTTAGAGAGAGGAGAACGCATGGCATTTCAAGTTGCCAATAACTTACGATTTCGGCGTAGTTTTGGGAGGATCAGAAAGATCATCGATCTTCCCTATTTAATTGAAATCCAAAAGAACTCTTACGATCTGTTCCTGCAAAAAGACGCTCTGCCGACGGAACGGCAGAACATGGGTCTGCAGGAAGTGTTCAGGTCGGTTTTCCCGATCAAGGATTTTAACGAGACCGCGTCGTTGGAGTTCGTCAGCTTTACTTTGGGCGAGCCCAAGTACGACGTTGAAGAATGCCATCAACGCGGCATGACCTTCGCCGCGCCGTTGAAAGTCACGGTGCAGCTGGTGCTGTGGGATGTCGATCAGCAGAGCGGCTCGCGCAGCATCAAGAACGTCAAAGAGCAGGAAGTTTACTTCGGTGAGATCCCGCTGATGACCGTCAACGGCACGTTCATGGTCAACGGCACCGAGCGGGTGATCGTCAGCCAGTTGCACCGCTCGCCGGGAGTTTTCTTCGAGCATGACAAGGGCAAGACCCACGCCAGCGGCAAGCTGCTTTATTCTTCGCGGATCATCCCTTACCGCGGCTCCTGGGTCGATCTTGAGTTCGACCCCCGCGATATTATTTATGTGCGCATCGACCGGCGGCGGAAGTTTCATGCCACCGTGCTGCTGCGCGCTTTGGGCATGACACCGGAAGATTTGCTCAACTACTATTACAAAAGCGACACCATCGTTTTCGACGGCCGCAAGCCGGCGTTGCTGTTCAACCCGAATCATTTGTTTGGCGCCAAGGTGAGCGCGGATGTGCGCGATCCCAAGTCCAACGACATCATCGTCAAGGAAGGCAAGAAGTTTACCCGGCCGGTGCTGCGGCAAATGGAAACGGCCAAGATTAAACAGGTGCCCATCGTCTTGGAAGATGTGCTCGGCCGGGTCGCTGCCCACGACATCGTCGATCCGCAATCAAAAACGGTGCTGCTCGAATGCAATCACGAGATTACCCAAGACAAGCTCGACCTGATTCGCGACAAAGGCATTCATCAGATCGAAGTGTTGTTCATCGACGATTCCAGCATCGGGCCGTATCTGCGCAACACCTTGCTGCAAGACCGCATCAAATCCCCCCAGGATGCGATCATGGAGATCTACCGGCGGCTGCGCCCAGGCGATCCGCCGACGGTGGATTCGGCGACTAACTTTTTCAACAATCTGTTTTTCAACTCCGACCGCTACGACCTGTCGAAGGTCGGCCGCTTAAAGCTCAATCACCGGTTGAAGCTCAACGTGCCGCTGGAGCAAGGGACGCTGCGCAAAGAGGACATCCTGGAAGTCGTGCGCTACTTGATGGAGCTCAAGAACGGCAACGGTTCGGTGGATGACATCGACCATCTCGGCAATCGCCGGGTGCGCGCGGTGGGCGAGCTGGTCGAAAATCATTTCCGTGTCGGCTTGGTGCGCATGGAGCGGGCAATCAAGGAAAAGATGAGTCTGCAAGACATTGAAACCTTGATGCCGCAGGAACTCATTAACTACAAACCGGTTTCCGCGGCGCTCAAAGAATTCTTCGGCTCCAGCCAGTTGTCGCAATTCATGGATCAGACCAATCCGCTTTCGGAAATTACTCATAAGCGGCGTCTGTCGGCCCTCGGTCCCGGCGGTTTGACCCGTGAGCGCGCCGGCTTCGAAGTGCGCGACGTGCATCCGACCCACTACGGCCGGGTTTGTCCGATCGAGACGCCGGAAGGTCCGAATATCGGTTTGATCGCCTCGCTGACCACCTATGCGCGGGTCAACGATTTCGGCTTCATTGAAACACCCTACCGTGAAGTTGACAACGGCCGGGTGACCGATCGCATCCGTTATCTATCGGCGCTGGAAGAAGAAGACCATGTGATCGCCCAGGCCAACGCGCCCATCGATAACCGCGGTCATTTCGATATCGATCTGATTTCCTCGCGCAAAGGCGGCGAGTTCGTTATGGCGCGGCCCGAAGAAGTCAACTTCATGGACGTGTCGCCGAACCAGCTGGTGAGCGTGGCCGCGTCGTTGATTCCGTTTCTCGAGAACGACGACGCTAACCGCGCCTTGATGGGTTCCAACATGCAGCGCCAGGCGGTGCCGCTGTTGCGCACCGAGGCGCCCTTTGTCGGCACCGGCATGGAGAAAATCGTCGCGCGCGATTCCGGCGTGACGGTGGTCGCCCGGCGCGACGGCGTGGTCGAAAGCGTCGATTCCACGCGTATCGTAGTCAAGGCCGACAAGACCACGGGGCCGCGCGATACCGGCGTCGATATTTACAATCTGGTCAAATATCAGCGCTCGAATCAAAATACCTGCATCAACCAGCGGCCGATCATCATTGTCGGGGACCAAGTCAAAGCCGGCGATGTCATCGCCGACGGCCCGTCGACGGAGATGGGCGAGCTCGCCTTGGGCCGCAACGTGGTGGTCGCCTTGATGCCTTGGGGCGGTTACAACTTTGAAGATTCGATCTTGATCAGCGAGCGGGTGGTCAAAGAAGATATTTACACCTCGATTCACATCGAAGAGTTCGAGTGCGTGTCGCGCGATACCAAGCTCGGTCCTGAAGAAATTACCCGCGACATTCCCAACGTCGGCGATGAAGCGCTCACCGATCTCGATGAAAGCGGCATCATTCGCATCGGCGCGGAAGTCAAGCCGGGCCATATTCTCGTCGGCAAGATCACGCCCAAGGGCGAGACCCAGCTATCGCCCGAAGAGAAACTGCTGCGCGCGATCTTCGGCGAAAAGGCCGGCGAAGTGCGCGACACTTCGCTGCGGGTGCCGCCGGGCGTCGAGGGCACGGTGATCAACGTGCGGATTTTCTCGCGCAAAGGTCTGGGCAAGGACGACCGCAGCAAGACCATCGAGGACGAAGAGGTCACCCGGCTCAGAAAAGACCAGCATGACGAAGTGCGCATTCTCCAAGAGGGCGCGCTGCGCCGGTTGAAAAAATTGCTCACCGGCCGGCGCTTGGCCAATCGCATCACTGACGACAGCCGCAAGGTGCTGTTCAACAAAGGCCAGGAGTTGACCGAGGAGGACATCGACCAGCTGCCGATGTCGTACTGGAGCGAGATCCGGGTCGACAACGAGTCGGTGGAGAACGAGCTTAACCGGATTATCGAGAGCACCACCACTCAGGTCAATCTGATCAAGCATGCCTTTGAGGACAAGATCGACAAGCTCAAGGGCGGCGACGAGCTGCCGCCGGGCGTGATCAAGATGGTCAAAGTCTTCGTCGCCATCAAGCGCAAGCTCCAAGTGGGCGACAAGATGGCCGGCCGCCACGGCAACAAGGGCGTCATCTCGCGCATTTTGCCCGAAGAGGACATGCCGTACTTGGACGACGGCACGCCTGTGGACGTGGTGCTAAACCCGCTGGGCGTTCCCTCGCGTATGAACGTCGGCCAGATTCTCGAAGCCCATCTCGGTTGGGCGGCGCTCAGTCTCGGCCGGCAGATCGATGAAATGTTGCGCACCCATCGGGGCGACAACGACGCCGTGCGGCGCCGGCTAAAAGAGTATTTAAACACCCGCGAAGCCAATGAGCTGATCGACGGCGCCAAGGACGCGGAGATTCTAAAACTCGCCGAGAAGTATCGTGACGGCGTGCGCATCGCGTCGCCGGTTTTCGACGGCGCGGCGGAAGAAGAGATTTTCAATCTGCTGCGCAAAGCCGGATTGCCGGCGACCGGACAGGTGACGCTGCACGACGGTAGAACCGGCGAGCCGTTCGACGGCAAGGTCACCGTCGGCGTCATGTACATCATGAAGCTGCATCATTTGGTCGACGATAAAATCCACGCTCGTTCCACCGGCCCCTATTCTCTGGTCACCCAGCAGCCGTTGGGCGGCAAAGCGCAGTTCGGCGGCCAGCGCTTGGGCGAAATGGAAGTCTGGGCGCTGGAGGCTTACGGCGCGGCCTACACGCTGCAAGAGATGCTGACCGTGAAGTCCGATGACGTGGTCGGCCGCACGCGCATGTATGAGGCGATCGTCAAAGGCGACAACTTACTTGAACCGGGGCTTCCCGAGTCGTTCAACGTTATGGTCAAGGAACTGCAGAGCTTGTGTCTGGACGTTGACCTGGTCGAAGAGAAGTAGGTAACCCCAGTCAGGCTATGGCGCTCTAACCGGAGGTGATCCGTTTATGGAAGATCTGTTCAACTTATTCGAAAAACCGAAAAACCCCGTAGTCTTTAATGCGATCAAGGTGTCGGTCGCTTCGCCCGACAAGATCCGTTCTTGGTCCCACGGCGAAGTAAAGAAACCGGAGACGATCAACTACCGGACCTTCAAGCCGGAGCGCGATGGTTTGTTTTGCGCTAAAATTTTTGGCCCGACCAAAGATTACGAATGCAATTGCGGCAAGTACAAGCGCATGCGCCATCGCGGCGTGGTCTGCGAGAAATGCGGCGTCGAAGTGATTCAATCCAAAGTCCGGCGCGAACGGATGGGCCACATCGAATTGGCCACTCCGGTGGTGCATATTTGGTTTCTCAAGAGCCTGCCGAGCCGCATCGGCGCGTTGCTCGACATGTCGCTCAAAGAAATTGAAAAGGTTCTCTATTTCGAATCCTACATCGTCGTCGATCCCGGTGAGACGCCGCTGCAATACAAAGAGCTTTTGACCGAAGCGCGCTATCGCAAGGTGGTCGAAGAGCACGGCGGCAAATTTATCGCCGAGATGGGCGCGGAAGCGATCCGCAAGCTGCTCAAGGCGATCGATGTCAACAAACTCTCCGAAGATCTGCGCCAAGAGATGCGCGACGCCAATTCGGAGGTGCGCCGCAAGAAAATGGCCAAGCGCTTGAAAGTCCTAAGCGCCTTTAAGACCTCGGGCAACCGGCCGGAGTGGATGGTGCTCGAAGTCATTCCCGTGATTCCGCCCGATCTGCGGCCGCTGGTGCCGCTCGATGGTGGCCGTTTCGCGACTTCCGATTTAAACGATCTTTACCGCCGCGTCATCAACCGCAACAACCGGCTCAAGCGGCTGATGGAATTGAGCGCGCCGGACATGATCATCCGCAACGAAAAACGCATGCTCCAGGAAGCGGTGGATGCGCTGTTCGACAACGGCCGGCGCGGCCGGGCGATCACCGGACAAAACCGCCGGCCGTTAAAATCCTTGAGCGATATGCTCAAGGGCAAGACCGGCCGCTTCCGCCAGAACCTGCTCGGCAAGCGCGTCGACTATTCCGGCCGTTCGGTTATCGTGGTGGGACCCGAGCTGCGGCTGCACCAATGCGGTCTACCGAAAAAAATGGCCATCGAGCTGTTCAAACC
>Ga0137461_1000032_pt1 | contig 26905 bp, 19 predicted proteins | sample EasRivERMGT746_2_FD_104650 | JGI IMG/M metagenome (GOLD analysis project Ga0137461, IMG submission 104650) | Soil microbial communities from meander-bound floodplain in the East River, Colorado, USA - East River MetaG ERMGT746_2 | ecosystem: Environmental > Terrestrial > Soil > Floodplain ... | reverse complement strand
CGGTTTATGATATTACGCATATTGTTGACAGGGTTGGCGGCGGCGATGCATTTATGGGTGGACTAATTTTCGGTCTGGTAACTTTCAAAGATGACGATCAAAAAGCATTGAACTTTGCAGTTGCAGCTTCCTGTCTGAAACATACAATCTCCGGCGATTTTAACCTGGTTACAGTTGATGAAGTAAAAAAACTTATGGCAGGTGATGCTTCTGGAAGAGTATCAAGATAAATAAGAAAAGCTAAAGTTAATTACTTAATACGCGGGTCACACTCTCTTTAGGCAGATGGACAACAACACTTCTGTTTAGAAGATCAATCGTAACAGCCAGATTATTTTCTGTTTCCGTTTTTTCTAATATTCCCCGAACCCCTTTGAGTGGTCCTTCCACTATCTCAATTGTTGTTCCTTTTACCAAGCCGTCGAATACATTAAAGTCACCCTCGTGATTTAGCATATTCTGCAAATTAATAATTTGCCACTCAGGTATTTTTGCAGGTCTTCCGTGGTTACTAACGCATTTTATAATACAGCGATTCTCAAGGGAAAGTAAACGTTCTTTCTCATCAGCGTAGATAAAAATATATCCTTTAATTAATGGTTCATCAACTTTCTTTTTCCTATCGCTCCATTGTTTTAGCTTAGTCACAATCGGTAAGTAATTATGAATGTTTAGCTGAGCAAGTTCGCCCATTGCCTTGAATTCATGCTTTGGTCTTACATAGAGAGCGAACCAGCTCTTTTTCTGTTCTGATTTTTGATTCATAAAGAAGTAAGTAATGCTGCAATTTCCAGTTATCGAATATAAAAATAAAAAGCCTTACACAAGGTTTGCAAGGCTAATCCAAAATAATTATGAAATACTTTTTTATCTTCCCATCCATCCGCCATCAACAGTAACTACACTTCCATTTAAATAATCTGAAGCATCTGAACAAAGAAAAACAATTGTTCCCATTAAATCATCCGGAGTGCCCCAACGATTTGCAGGAATTCTATCGAGAATCGCTTTGTTCCTGACCGGGTCTTCTCTTAATGCTTTTGTGTTTTCGGTTGCAATGTATCCCGGAGCAATTGCATTTACAGTAACTCCTTTAGATGCCCATTCATTTGCGAATGCCATCGTCAACTGTTTCACTCCGCCTTTTGAAGCTGCATATCCTGGAACAGTAATTCCACCTTGGAATGAAAGAAGGGATGCAATGAAAACAATTTTTCCATAACCTCTTTCAGCCATCAGTTTCCCTATTTCTCTGGTGAGAATAAATTGAGCAGAAAGATTTACTTCTATTACTTTATCCCAGTACTCATCCGGATGTTCTGATATTGGTTTTCTTAAAATAGTTCCTGCATTATTGACTAAAATATCTATTTGATGAAAATCTGATTTTACGTTGTTAATGAATTTGTACAAATCTTTTCTATCAGAGAAATCGCAGACGTATGATTTAAATTTTCTTCCGATTTGAGTAATCAATTTTTTAGTTTCATCAAAACTGCTTTCGTAAGAGACTCCGATAATATCTGCGCCGGCTTCTGCCAATGCTTGAGCATAGGCTAGTCCAATTCCCTGGTTTGAACCAGTTACCAATGCAGTTTTTCCATTTAATTTAAATTTGTCCAAAATCATTTTTTTTCAACAATTTTTTTATAAAAAAAATTAATCCAGTTTTGCCGGTTCAAGTTTAGGAACAAGTAAATGCATAATCAATAATGCAATCAAGTAGACTACAGCGGCAATAGCAAACATTATTTCATAACTGCCTGTATTCTGCTTAAGCCATCCGGCACCTAAGTTCATAAAAAATCCACCCATCGCTCCTGCGAATCCCCCAATTCCAACCACAGAGCCAACAGCTTTCCGCGGAAACATATCCGAAGTCGTTGTAAAAATATTGGCTGAAAATCCCTGATGAGCAGCGGCTGCTACACCAATCAAAATTACTGCAACCCATTGACCATGAACATGCGGTGCAATCGAAACCGGTAATATAAGAAGTGCGCAAACAAGCATTGCAGTTTTACGTGCTGCATTAACTGTCCAGTTTCGCTTCAATAATGCTGAACTGAACCATCCACCACCTACTGAACCAACATCAGCAAGCAGATAAACGATTATCATTGGAATACCAATTGTCCTGAGGTCAACTCCGAACCGATCATTCATAAATAACGGAAACCAAAAAAGATAAAACCACCAGATTGCATCAGTTAGAAATTTTCCTATAGAAAAAGCCCAGGTTTGTTTTAAACGGAGCAGTCGAAACCATGAAATTTTCGCCGGAGTATCAGGAGGATCGCTCTCAATATGTTCGAGCTCTCTTTTTGATAACTTCGGATGTTCAAATGGACGGCGATAAAATGGATACCAGAAAGCAATCCATATCAACCCTGATAATCCGGTAATCATGAATGCTGCTTGCCAACTCCATGTAAGAGCGATCCATGGCACAAGTAAAGGAGCAAGAATGGCTCCAACATTTGATCCTGCATTAAATATTCCAGTAGCCAATGCACGCTCTTTAACTGGAAACCATTCAGCAACTGTCTTAATAGCTGCAGGAAAATTACCAGATTCTCCGATTCCCAATCCGAACCTGGCGACACCAAAACCGAAAGTTGTCCGGGCAAATGCATGAGCTGCAGCTGCTATCGACCAAATAGTCAGATAAACGCTGTAACCGATCCTTGTACCAACCCTATCAATAAACCATCCGGCAAAAATAAATCCGATCGCATAAGCAAGTGTGAAAGCAGCACTAATGTATCCATACTCCTGATCTGTCCAGCCAATTTCTGTTCTGAGTGTTGGTGCCAGCACACCGAGCACAGCTCGATCAACATAATTTATCGTTGTAGCAAAAAATAAAAGTGTACAGATTAACCATCGATAGTAACCAATTTTAGTTTTAACCTGATCAGAACTTTCCGCCTTAGTCATGCTTAGTTCCTCAAATTTTTATGAATGAATTTATAAGAACGGATACTTTAATATTTTTTATCGGAAGGATGTGAGATAATTATTTTAAATCATTCATCGGGATCCAATCCATATCGTCGAATACCTGGTTCTCTCCGCCCATAGCCCAGATGAAAGAATAATTTTGCGTTCCACAGCCAGAATGCATTGACCAGCTTGTGGATAATACTGCTTGCTGATTTCTCATTAGAATATGTCTTGTTTCAGTTGGCTCACCAAGAATGTGAACAACGAATGATTCCGGTTTTAAATTGAAGTACATATAAACTTCTGATCTTCTCTGATGTGTATGTGATGGCATTGTATTCCATACACTTCCCTTTTCAAGTTCAGTCAATCCCATTACCAGCTGGCAGGTTTGCATCGTTCCAGGATGAATATACTTATTAATAGTTCTTTTATTTGAATCAGCAAGTGAACCTAATTTAACTTTTGTGGTTTGACTAAACTTTATATGCTTATCAGGATAAGACGTATGAGCAAGATAGCTGACAAAATAAAACATTGCAGTTTTTTTTACATCAGCACTTTTGAATTCTATTTTTTTTGGACCGCGACCAATATATAGTCCATCACGATTTACCATCCTGTATTCTTTTCCATCAACAGTTACCGAACCTGTTCCACCAATATTAATTATTCCGAGTTCTCTTCTTTCAGTAAAATATTCAGCTGCCATTTCCTTTTTAGTAGCAGTAAGTTTTAATGATTTACCCGAAGGAACTGCAGAACCGGTAATCGATCGATCAATATCTGAATAAACAAGAGGAATTTTATTCGACTCGAAAAGTGAATCAATCAAAAATGATTTACGCAATTCTTCTGTTGTAAATCTTTTAAACCCATTCTGATCCGGCGAATAGCGAACATCCATTAAGTAACTCCTTTAATTTTTCAATACTCAATTCTTAAACGTTATACGTAGTAGAGGCAGTCTCACCGCCTCTTCCTGTCCAGTTTGTATGAAAGAACTCACCTCTCGGTTTATCAACTCTTTCATAAGTGTGAGCACCAAAATAATCCCGTTGTGCCTGTAAAAGATTTGCTGGCAACCTTGAATTCCTGAAGCCATCGAAATAATTTAACGCAGTTGAGAGAGCGGGAATCCAGATTCCATTTGTAACCGATGCAGCAATTACTCTTCTCCACGCTTCCTGAGACGATTCAATTTTTTCTTTGAAGAACGGATCAAGCAGGAGATTAGATAAGTTTGGATTTTTATCGAATGCTTTTTTTATCTCTCCCAGGAACATAGAGCGAATAATACAACCGCCTCTCCACATCAATGCGATTCCTCCATAGTTCAGTTTCCAGCCAAATTCTTCAGCAGCATTTTTCATCAGCACATATCCTTGTGCATAAGATACAATCTTCGATGCATACAGTGCTTTCCTCAAATCTTCAATGAATTGTTTTTTATCTCCATCAAATTTTGGTTTGGGACCAGATAGAATTTTTGATGCTTCAACTCTTTCTGATTTAAGTGCTGAAAGTGTTCGACCATAAACTGCTTCTCCGATAAGAGTCAAAGGTGCTCCAAGATCAAGTGAAGCAAGAACAGTCCATTTACCCGTTCCTTTTTGTCCAGCAGTGTCGAGGATGTATTCAACTAATGGTTTTCCATTCTCCTTGAAGTTAAGAATGTCTCTTGTGATTTCAATTAAATAACTATTGAGTTCACCATCATTCCATTCTTTAAACACTTTATGCATTTCTTCATAGTTCAATCCAAGCAAATCTTTCATAACCTGGTAAGCTTCACAAATCAATTGCATATCACCATACTCAATTCCGTTGTGAACCATCTTAACAAAATGACCAGCACCATCTTCACCAACCCAATCACAGCAAGGCGTTCCGTCTTCCACTTTTGCTGCAATAGATTGAAAGATTGGCTTAACATGCTGCCATGCAGCTGGTGAGCCTCCGGGCATAATCGATGGGCCTTTCAGAGCTCCTTCTTCTCCACCAGATACCCCCGTGCCGATATACAGCAATCCTTTTTCCTCCAGATATTTTGTCCTTCTTGTTGTATCCGGATAATGAGAATTACCGCCGTCAATAATTATATCACCTTTATCGAGATGCGGAATTAGTAATTCAATAAAATCATCAACAGGTTTTCCTGCTTTTACCATCAGCATTACTTTTCTTGGTGATTTTAATTTTGAAATCAATTCTTCTATTGTATGAGCACCAATTATATTTTTTCCTTTACCTCTGCCGTTAGTGAAGTTGTCAACCTTCTTAGTTGTTCGATTGTAAACTGCGACGGTGAATCCATGACTTTCCATATTAAGCACAAGATTTTCACCCATTACAGCCAGTCCAATTAACCCTATATCTGCTTTACTCATTCTATTTTCTCCCTTTTTTTATTCAGTAAATCGATCTTTTGAAGACCATAAACCTAAACCGGGATTGGAAATAAAAAATATTTCTTCTCCGTCAGGCATAATATTAAAACCATCTTTTAGCTTTTCAGGATTATATTTTTTCATCATTTGATCCAGTAAGGCATACTTAAAATTTACACTTTGAATTTCATCTTTCGAAATATAACCGGGACAATATGTAATCGTAAACCGGTTTTCTGATGAACCGTGAATCAAGTGAGCAGCAGCACCTAAATTATTTCTAAGCTCTTCATTTTCTTTTACTAATTTTAACACTTCAGGTGTTGTTACATAACCATATTTTCTAATCAACCTGTCAATTTCTTTATCTTCCCCAAATTCTTTTAAACCAGGAGCAAGAACAATCAATTCTCCATTATCTGCAATTGCCATTCTTGTCCTGTATATACTTTTATTTCCAAGCCAGGTACTTTTGTACTCAAGAGGATTAAGATAGACAACAATTTTTTTCAAAGGTTCTTCAAGCATTTCAAAATTTACTTTTAAAGATAATTCTGACGCCTGTCTGAAACATTCGTAATCATCACCAATAAACAATCCTCTTAATACCAGTTTATTATTTTCATCTTTTCCAACTACGGTCAGTATATAAATAATCGGCAGATCTTTGGTAAAATTTTCTGAAGCATAGTTTAATACTTTCCTCACAGGTGTATCGGTTCTTCCCATTATTCTTTCCATTCCATAAACCGCACCGAGGTAATGACTTTTGTGAATACTGTCTTTTCCTCCAGCTCCGACAAAAATATTTTTATTGTAGTTTGCCATCCCGATTACTTCATGAGGGACAACCTGACCGATAGATAAAATTAAATCATAATTCCCTGCAACCAATAATTTATTGGTTTGTGCAGGCCAGGAAAAATTTAATTTGCCTTCAGATACTTTATTAATGAATTCTGATGGAACTTCACCTAACGTTAACAGATCATCCTTCCATCTATGAATTCTGAAAAGTGATTTAGGAACTCCGGGATACATCTTTTCAATTTCTTTTTCAGTCATTGGATAGTGCGTTCCGATGGAGGGAAGAACATCAGTAAGCCTATCCTGATAATATTCGTAAACCATACCAGTTAATTCACCAGCCATTGAATGAAAACGTGAGATATCAGGCGGGATTGTTAAAACTTTTTTTCTTAAGCCCAGTTTATTAAATGCAGAAAATAAAGCTTCCTTAATTTCAGATGACTGCAAAGAAATATTTCCAGATCCTTTTGCAAACAATAACATGATTTTCTAATTATCCAATCAAAAAAAATTATCGTTGAATACGAGCGGAACCACCCTGAACAAAAGCTTTAACTTCATCCAAAGTAGCCATAGTTGTATCGCCCGGATAAGTGGTCAAAAGCGCTCCGTGTGCCCAGCCAAGTTTTACCGCATCTTCAGGTTTTTCATACGTTAATAATCCATAAATAAAACCACTTGCGAATCCATCACCGCCTCCGACTCTATCAAATACATTTAGCTCACAAGTTGGTGCAGAATAAGTCTTTCCATCAACCCAGGCAACGGCACCCCAACTGTGATGATTAGTTGAGTGAACTTCTCTAAGCGTAGTTGCAACGATTTTTACTTGCGGATACCTTGCGATTACTTTATCAATCATTCCAAAGAATGTGCTTGGATCGAGTTTTGATTTTGCAGACACTTCGGGTCCTGGGATACCTAATCCTTTTTGAAGATCTTCTTCATTACCAACCAGAACATCAACGTGTTCAACTATTTTCTTAATAACTTCCACAGCTTTCTGTTCTCCTCCCCAAATATTCCATAACTTTGCTCTGAAATTAAGATCAAAACTTGTAATTGCACCGGATGCCTTCGCTGCCTTCATTGCCTCGATGATAAGTTGTCCAGTTGTTTCAGAAAGAGAAGCAAAAATTCCACCACTATGAAACCATCGAACACCACTGTTAAATATTTCATCCCAATTAAAATCTCCTGGCTTTAGTAAAGCGGCAGCTTCATTTGCACGATTGTAAAAGACAATAGGAGCTCTGAATCCAAATCCTCTGTCACTATAAACCGTAGCCATATTAGGTCCGTTTACTCCGTTATGTTTAAAGTGTTTGAAAAATGATTGAACACCCATCGCCTTAACGCGCTCAGCAATCAAATTTCCAATCGGATAATCAACAAGAGCAGAAACAACTCCGGTTTTCATTTGAAAACAATCAGCTAAATTAGCAGCAACATTAAACTCACCTCCACTTACATGAATTTTATATTCCGTTGCTTTTCGAAAAGGAATATTTCCCGGATCAAGTCGATGCACTAAAGCACCAAGAGAAATAAAATCAAATGAAGCATTAGTTTTAATATTTAAAGAACTATTCATTATTTATCTTTCTATAATTAATCAGGAATTGATAACTCACACACCACTGTAAGCGTTGAATCCTCCATCAACAGGAATAATTACTCCAGTTACAAATGCAGACATATCGGAAACGAGATAATATAAAGTTCCAACCAAATCTTTTGATTCACCAAATCTTGCCATCGGAGTGTTCTGAATTATTTTTTGACCACGTGGGGTTAACTCTTTTGTTTGATCGTCTAATAATAAAAATTCATTCTGCTTAGTTACGAAAAATCCGGGAGCAATTGCGTTAACTCGTATGTTAGCTTTTGCAAAATGGACTGCAAGCCATTGTGTAAGATTATTTACTGATGCTTTTGCAGCAGAGTAAGCTGGAATTTTAGTCAATGGTCTGAATGAATTCATCGAAGAAATATTAATTATTGATCCGCCTCTTCCAATCATATCTTCAGCAAAAACCATAGTTGGCAGTACTGTTCCGAGAAAATTAAGATCAAACACTTCGCGGAAACCTTCGATCTCCAGTCCGAAAAAAGTTTTTCCTAAATCCTTAAAATTCTTTTCATTAATAAATTCTTCAGATGTAGTCGACTTAGGAGAATTTCCACCGGCAGCATTAATAAGAACATCAATCTTGCCTAGTGATTTATTTATATTTTTTTTTGCTTCAACAAGCGTTTCTTTTTTTAATACGTCAGCAACCACACACAGAACAGGCTCACCTGATTTCTTTGCCAGATTTTGTGCACAATCCTCGCATCTGCCTTTTTTATAGTCGATGATTGCAACCATTGCACCTGCTTTAAGAAGTGATGAAGAAAATATATTTCCAAATACTCCGCAACCACCGGTTACTACGCAGACTTTATCTTTTATATCTGAAAAATCGTTGACCATTGTATTTCCTTATGAGAATCCAGCATCTTTAATGCTTTTCATAATTTGTTTTGCATTTTCAGTTAATATAGAATAATTATTTTCCTGGATTGCTTTTTTATCAAGCAGGGCTGAACCAATTCCAACGGCACAGGCACCGGCTTTTAACCACTCGCCTGCATTTGCCAAAGTAACTCCACCAGTCGGCATTAACTTTAAATGAGGCATTGGTGCTAAAATAGCTTTAAAGAATTCCATTCCAACAACATCAGCAGGAAAAACTTTTACAATATCAGCTCCATACTCAAAAGCTGTTTGAATTTCGGTTGGAGTGAAACAGCCAGGCATTGCCGGAATATCGTGCTTGTGTGCAGTATCAATTATTTCTTTTTTGAAAATGGGGCTGACTACATATTTTGCTCCTGCTTTAATCGCATCTTCAGCAGTTTTAGAGTTTAGAACTGAGCCCACGCCGATAATGATATTTTTATCAAGCTTTTTACTCAATTTCTCAATCAGTTGAATTGCATTTGGTACAGTCATGGTTATTTCTGCAACCGATACTCCGCCTTCGTAAATAGCTTCAATTACTCTCCGTAATTTTTCTGCTTCCTTAATCCGAAGAACAGCTACTGCTTTTCGCTTTAATATTTCTTCAAGAATTTTTTCTCGCGACATATTATTTGAATGGATCAAGGTGTTTATGGAAATGATCAATCAAAAATTTATAATGCAATTCTTCATTTTCCTTCAGGCAACCGAATATTCTTTCCTTAAATAAATATTCACCCTTTTCATTTTTATCTGAAAGAACTCTTCCAAAGGTTACATGCAGAATTTGCCTGCTATCTTCTAAACTAAATAATCCGATCAACTCTTCATCTGAATAATTATCGGCAGATTTTACTTTATTTATGTCTGCAGAAACATGATAAGATTGTTTTTCATTCTCGTAAACATTCCTGCTGTAATCAAGAATTTCACGGAATAATTTTGTGTCTTTTACCGAAATTACTTTTAGTGCTTCAAGATAACTTGTGCCGGCTGTTTTTACATGAGTTACACCTAACTTTAAAGAACCAATCACATTATAAACACTGAATTTATCACTGCCTGAATGCAGACTTAATTTATAAGTTCCAAAATATTTTGCGATCGAAATATGTTTAATATATTCTTCCTTAAAGAGATTAAGATCGCCTTTGTAATCAATTCCTTTTTCAAATTCACCAATAAAACGTGGAGCCAGACTGATCAGTTTAACTCCAAGTCTTTTCAATTCATTAGCTATAAAATAATGTTCGAATGGAGATGTCACAGATTCCGTTTCATCAACAGAAACTTCGACTTCAGAATTATATGTGGAATATTTATTTTTTAAATGATCATGCATAGTTTTAATGTGAACCAAAGCATCACCATATTTTATTACAGCTCGCTTAAGATTATTCTCATTAGCTCTAATGAAATATTCATCATTTATTTTGATTTCCATAGCCACATATTCAACAACATAATCCTCGTAATTTGATTTTAGTCCTTTCCAGTTTTGATTCAACACAGGTTCATCAAGCTCGTGATCTCCATAAGTATCAGCTTCATTATGAACATAAGCTCCGGGATCAAATGTAAACATGGTAAAACCATTTTTAACCATAAGATTGATATCATCTTTAGTTTTCAAGTGATCGGCATCAGCTCCAAATCCGCCCTCGTAACCTTCCTGAAAAACCGCCCATACTGCCGCATCCATCACCTCGGCCGGAGTTCTGTGAGTGCGGCTTAATTCGCGTATTGACTGCTGAGCAACTACAGGTTTAAATCTGCTGCCTGAAAGAGCTCTCAGATGAGCAGGATTTGCCAACCCAAGCCTGTCACCGAATCCGAATGAATCAACAAGTCCCAGAGTTGATGGTTTTGTAAAATCAAAAATAGTCTGAAGCATTTTCCTGTTATGTGTATTGTGAACACATTTCTTCAGATAATATTTTTGTGACCCGTTAAAAGTTATCACAGTTCCTTCGAACTTTGATACTACTTTATCAAAGAAATTTTCAAAATAGATATACAAGTATTTCCGGCACCAGGTTTTAGCAATAAAAAATATTATTTCGTTGAGCTCCTGGACAGACTTAGGATAGATTTCTATATCTCCAAAATCCGGAAATTTTTTAATTAAAGTTATATTATCACTTTTACTCTGTGACAGCAATTCATCTTTAAATGTTTGCGTTTCCATATTATTATTTCATTTTAAAGTTTATAAGCTCGCTTAGCGAGGTTGTAGGAAAGATCTTTTGCAATTATAAATGCTTCATCAATGGTGATGATGTGCTTAGCAACCAGTTCCCCCAAATAATTTGAATCTACACGTCTTGCAAGATCATGTCTTGCCGGAATTGATACAAATGCACGCGTATCATCATTGAATCCAACCGTGTTGTAAAATCCTGCTGTTTCTGTTACCATTCTTCGGTAACGCGTCATACCTTCAATACTATCATGAAACCACCAGGCGGGACCAAGTTTCATTGAAGGATAATGTCCTGCAAGAGGTGCAAGTTCTCGTGAATATGTTGTTTCATCGAGAGTGAATACTATAAGAATGAACTTCGGGTTGTTGCCATATTTGTTCAATAATTCTTTTAAATTGAAAGTATATTCTGTCTGCATCGGAATATCGCAGCCTTTATCCAATCCATATTTGTCAAAGATAAGAGGATTATGATTACGATAAGCTCCCGGATGAAGCTGCATGAGCAGTCCGTCTTCTGTGCTCATCCTTGCCATTTCCATCAGCATATGTGCGGTAAATAATATTGCATCTTTGTCTGTAGACTTACTTTTCAAAGCTCTGTTAAAAATTTCTTTTACTTCTTTTTTTGAAAGTTCGTGAGTATAAGGAGAAAATACACCATGGTCTGTGGAAGTTGCACCACTTGTTTTGAAGTATTGTCTTCTTTTTTCTAGTGCGGCAATAAAAGATTTGAAAGAGTTGATCTCAAACTTTACAGATTTCTCAAGAAGCTTAAGATTTGCCTTCCAGTTTTTATTTGAAAGATCAGTTACTGCATCAGGACGAAAACATGGTATTACTCTTCCCTTCCATCCCGACTTTTTTATTTTTTTGTGATGTGAAAGATCGTCACTTGCAGCATCTGTAGTTGTAAGAACTTCGATGTTGAATTTTTCAAAAAGGGTTCGTGGTAAAAATTCGTGTGAATTTATTTTATCCTGCAGGCTATCATAGTATTTCTGCGCATTCGAACTATTAAGTTTTTCTTTCATCTCAAACACAACTCCGAATTCATAGCTCAGCCAGGCACCGGAAGGCGTTCCATTGAACAGATAAAAATTATCTGCAAATATCTGCCAGATTTTTCTCGGATCAGTTTCAACTTTGGAACCATCAGCGGTCGGAATTCCCAATGATTCCATTGAAATTCCCTGAGAATAAAGCATCCGATATAAATAATGGTCAGGAATCAAAAATAGTTGAGTCGGATTGGGAAAAGGTTTGTTCTCACTAAAGATTGATGGATCAACATGTCCGTGAGGACTTACTATTGGCAAATCTTTTACACTATTGTAAATCTCCCGGGCATTTTTTCTTATTGATTCTACAGGGCTGAAAAACCTGTCTTCATGCAAATTTATTTCTGACATTTTATTTTCCCATTCAATCTATTTTAACAACCGGCGGATAGTTTAAATGTTTCATCATCTCATCAAGATAATTTATGAATTCATTTCTTGTTTTAATACCGTTCGGTTCCTGTTCCCATGCAGCACAAAAATAATATTCTACTTTTCCATTTTTCGGTTTGAGCTTTACTATGTAACTCAATTGATCCTCAGTTATTTCCGTCAAATTATCTCTCTTATAAAAAACTGCTATACCCAATTTATCTTCGGTACTGAATAACGTTTGATTTCCATACAATGCTATGTAAGCCCATGCACCCTTTCCATTATTCCGGATAAAATCTGTTCCTTCATATTTAGCCAGACCTGTGACAATATTTTCAGGATTATTTGAAATTTGTATTTCACATTTTGTCATTCTGCTGCCAGCAGTGATAGACAAGTTGGAAACGAGGTCATATTTTTCTTCTCCAACCTGCCAGCCAAAGTAAGACGTTTTGACTGCTGAACGAACAGGACCATTTTCCGGAATTTCACAATAATTACTATCCGTTTTTGAAATCATATTTACTTTATTATTATACATCATCCCGATCGATCCGATTCCTAATGAACTTCCTACTTTAAAAATATCCATTCCCCAATCCTGCATTTGATGATATGAATCATCTTTGGCAACTGTGTCGTGAACACCAACATTTGAAAGAACAAGTTGATTTACTTTCTTACCAAAAATATCATTAGCATTTCTCCAGTCGAGATAAAACCTGTAACCAACTAATTCAGATTCCCAGCTTGGACCTTCGTACTTGAACAAAGCATCGTGATCTGTGTGGAGTTCCGACACTTTTATTTTGGTAACATTTACAAATTTGTCGCCACGAAATCTCCCGTCAATATAAACATCCGCTGGTTTCATTGAGAGTTCAGCATAAGTTCTTGATTTAAATGTGGGAACCTGTTTTACATTTTTTTTCTTTACAGATAAGATTTTAGTTTCCTGAGGATTCAGATTCAAAACAAAGCCAATTATATTTTTATCACCAGAATTTGTAATCTGGTATGGAATAATATTTTCTCCATCCTGAAGCGAAAATGATACAAGGCTGGTATCAATTACGAAAGAAACGAAAGCATCTTTTATGGTGAGATCGGTTTGATTTGTGACGATGATAACAGTGCTCTTATCATCAGTACAGGAAAGTATCAGAAAAATTAATAGTAAAGAAAAACTTTTGTGTCGCATTAATTTGATCTTATACATTGAAATTATTCTGTTGGAAGTAAAAATGTTTGAGATGATAGAAAAGGAAAAACCGTTTATGAATTTATTTAGATTCTCAGTAATCAGTTAATTTATTTTAAGCAACTATTTATTTTTTAATGCAACTCCGGCATAAACACTGAGCAAAAACATCAAGATAAGCTGAAGCCACAGGGGAGTCGAGAACAAATCGCCCTGCAACAAATCCAGGTTCAGGAATAAAAGTTTGCCCATATAATAAAATATTTTTGCGATTAATATGCTAAGGAACATCACTATAAATTTATTATTCAGTTTTTCCGAGATTATATAAAACGCTAATACATTAACTCCGAGTTCAGCAGTTATCAAAAAACTTTTTGCTATTTCAGGATGCGATGATATGATCAGTGAAATTAAGGGAAGAGTTAAAGCGACCAAATAAGAATTTCGCTGACTGGTATAAAAAATACAGAATATTAATCCTATCCTCATTGGTTCAAATAAGTAAAAGGGTATGGATGTCAGGTGCGAAAGCGAAGGCAGAAAATAAATTAATGCCACGACAATAATATCAACAAATAAATATCTGAAAGTTTTCGATTTATTATTGATAGTAAGAATATTTTGAAGCATCATCACTCCACAATCTCAAATGATCTATAAAATTCAATTAATTCTTTTACAGGATCCCATTTATAATTAAAAGTCCAGGCTGCACTAATTGTATTCAGATCCGGCTTGCCGTGAGCTTCTTCTATATTATCCAAATGCCAATCATAATCAACAGTTTCTCCGTGACAATTAAAAAAGTATTGTCTGCTTTCACCCCAGTTTAAGATTCTTGTTGGAGTTGATGGTGCGAAAAATATTTTTTTATCAGCCATGTTTTCAGAAAATGTACAATCGATGAAATAAAATTGTGCATCCCAATGGAATCTGCCAAGAGGAAATCCTTTTTCACCATCAAACCTGCAATTCTTCAAAACAAATTTATGATTTTCATTCATACTTCCGTCGTGCCAGAGTGCTGCCGTCAAATTATGTCCGTAAAAAATACTATTCTCGATATAGCAGTATCCACGAGGACAAACAAAATCAACCCATCCTTCAAAAAAGGAATTGCTGTGGTAGTACATTCCATCATCTTTGTTCCACAAACTTACAGTGTCTCCACCACCCGAAATAACCTTGCAGCTGTCAATAATAATCCTGGTAACTCCTTCTCCACCTCTGATAGCGAAAGCATGATCATTATCGCCATAAAGATCACCATAGTTGTTATGAATCGTTAGTGAACTGAAGAGTATATCTGTTATCCCATTCTTAATGTTAATTACTGCTGATCCATAATCATTGGGATTATTTTGTCTCCAGTTCTTTCTAAGTTCCGCATAAATAATCATTGTACTATCTGCACTTTCACCAATAATTGCGAGATTATTTTTTTCAATAAAGATCTTTTCAGAATAAACTCCATTCTTGATAAAAATAATTGTTCGTTCACGGTTAGTTGATTGTACTGAATTTATGGCTTCTTGTATTGTTATAAAATCTCCGCTTCCATCTTTTGCAACTATGATTAAATTATCACCTGCAAAAGCATTAAAGCAAAAAACGATAATAATTAATACTGATAAGTATTTGCATTTCATTAAAAAAAAGAAAAGTTAAATAACCAGTTGGAGGTCGCTTAAGTTACCGCTGCTGATGAGTTTGGTTTTCAGCTGAATGTTCATCGATTTATAATCATTAGGATTATTAATAAGCTTTATCAAAAGCGTTACAGCTTCACGTCCAAGTTCCTGTGCGGGTTGATCAACAAAGCTAAATACAGAAGGAACACTTCTTTTATATGTATTACTTCCGAAACATGCTACTTTTATATCTGATGGAATTCTGATCCCTCTTTCAAGAGCAGCTTGATAAATTCCCAATGCAACCGGATAAGTAACAGCTAAGATAGCATCTGGTAAAGAACCTGATTCAAAGATCTTTTTGAATCCCTGATAACCATCCTCTTCACCGAATCCGCCAAAAGTAACCCAGTTATCATTCACAGGAATTTTATTTTTATTCATTGTTTCCAAAAAGCCCTCATACCTTGCTTTTCCAATATTTATATGCTGATAACCACCAACGTGCCCGATATTTTTATACCCTTGCTGAATAAAATCTTCAACTGCACTTGAAGCTCCACCTTTATCATCCACTGTTACTGTTGGAACATCCTTGATATTCGGAACTCTATCGATAAAAACGATAGGCACATTTAACTGAAGTGCCCTTTGAAAAATAGAAATGTCTTTTGTTTCCTGGGTTATGGAGATGATTAATCCATCAACTTGCATTGAGAGTAACGACATGATGTGTTTCTTTTCGCGTTCAGCAGATTCCTGTGACACGGTCAAAACTGTTTCATAATTATTTTCGAAAGCAGTATCATAAACAGATTCAATTACAGAGCCAAAGAAAAAATGAGCTATTTTAGGAACGACAAGTCCAATTGTATTTGATTTCCTGGCTGATAAATTTTTTGCCATGAAATTCGGCAAATATCCTAACTTTTCGGCCAGTGCTTTTACTTTCAAGGTCGTTTCAGAAGAAATATCAGGATGATTCCTGAGTGCTTTAGATACTGTGACTTTAGAAACCCCTAATTTTTTTGAGAGGTCCTCAAGCTTTATTGGTTTAATTTTTTTATCTGTCATTTTAATTCTGATTCGCTCAAATGTAAATTAAATATTATTTGTCTCAATCACTTGTTTGATTTATTCTGACTGATCTCAAGCTCAATTGCAGCAAGCATCAGTGGTCCGTATCCTTTAAAATCATTTACTCTTAATGGTTCGCTCAGATAATATTCATAACTTCCATCACGGTAGGGATCGCCACCAAGTCCGCCTACTGAAACTGTGTTTTGTAAAAACAGAAGTTGGTTCTCATCAGTGGTTATATAATTCTCCATCACCGACTTAAAAGATTCTTCAGCAATCTTCAGAAAATGATCAGGCAGGTAGCCTTTATTAACTCCTCTTGCAAAACTGTAGATGAACATAAGTGAAGATGATGTTTCGATATAGTTGCCTTCACGATCCTGCTGATCAATAACCTGGTACCATAATTTTTTATTTTCATCTCTGTATTTCATAAGGTCATCGGCAAGATCTATAAACATGGTTTTAATCGTTTCTCTTTCGGCATGTGTATGCGGGATAATATCCAATACATCCACCATTGCCATCATCAACCAGCCGATTGATCTTCCCCAGAAGCCTGGTGATCTTCCTGTTTCAGGATCGGCCCATTTTTGCTGTCTGCTTTCATCAAAGCCATGATAGTACAAGCCGGTTTTTTCGTCTTTAAGATTTTTCTTTATTAGCTGAAACTGTTTAACTATATCATGAAGATATTCTTGTTTATCAAACATCACTGCATACTCAGAATAAAATGGTTCAGCCATATATAAACCATCCAGCCACATCTGGAATGGATATCTTTGTTTATGCCAGAAACCTCCCTCATTTGTTCGCGGCTGTTTCTGAATCTGATCGAGCAATAAATTAGCTGCTTTCAGATATTTTTCCTCACCAGTTTCAGAATATAAATGCAGAAGCTGTCTTCCAGGGGCAATATTATCAAGATTAAAATCCTCTAATTTAAATGTCTTGATATTTCCATCCGGTAGAACATAGTAACCCATATTCTTCTTCAGGTAATCATAATACTTTTTATCACCTGAAAACTTCCACATTCTATAAAATGCTTCAAGAATTAATCCCTGTTCATAATTCCACTTATAACTTTTTGCTTCAGATTTATAAGCAACGGTATCAGGAAAGAGAGTGAGAAAATTTTCAAATATTCTTTCGGCTGAAAATTCCGAAGTATTTGTGGTGTCTGATTGAACAGTTAAACATCCCTGCGTCGTTATGATAGCAGGGATTAAAATATATAATTTGAGATTCATTACTTCATCAGTATCATTTTATAGGATTGATTGAAATTATCAGTGCTTAGTTTATAAAGATAGACTCCGCTTGATAAATTTTTAGCGTTTAATTGATATGAATATGAGCCTGCATCCATTGGTTCGTTTACCAAAGTGGCAACTTCTTCACCAAGAGTATTGTAAATCTTTAGACTAACCATTCCGGATTCGGGCAATTCAAACTTTATAACTGTTTCCGGATTAAATGGATTTGGATAATTTTGATATAGAGCATATCGCCCAGGGATTTGTGCATCTTCATCTTTCTCAACCGGAAGCGGATGATCAATATCCGCAAGTGTCCAGTAAGAGAAATCCTGGATTCCACCCTGCTCAACATAATTTGAAGAGGAGTTAACACTGCCATATAGAATTGACCAGGAATTATCTGTTCCATCCGGCGATTTAAATAATCTTAGATTAGCTTCCGGTATGCTGCCAAGTTCAGACTCATCATAATAAAATCTGAATGTTGCATTTAATCCTGAGTTGTTAGCTGGTGCAATGTTGAAATATCTTGGAATGCTCTGGTTACCTGATCCGGTACGCGGTGAATGATATCTTTCAACTGTTGTTCTTCCCAAATTTGAACCAGAAGAAATCCAGGCACCGAGCCCTCCAACATTTACACCAGCAGGTGCATTCAAATCAGTCGTAATTAATATTTTTCCCGTCAACCCCTTAACTGTATTTCCTGAAGTTTCACTTAATGAAGCACTACTACCAAGTGTAACGATATGGTCATTAAGTTCCAGGTCGCCATTAATAATATTGACCACACCGCTTGCCGTTAAATCTCTATCGAGAATTATACCGCTTGGATTATTTACACCGAATCCAAACAGCGGATTCGGTAATCCATCTCCGAGTGCCTGAGTTCCATTTCCTTTGTACTCATAAGTTGCTCCTGGATCAAAAGTCTTTGTTCCTGTAACCTGAATGTTACCATAACTACCTGAAGCTGAAAGACCATCAAGGCTGCCGATCTTTAAAGTTGCACCAGGATTTGATTTAAAATTTGCTAATCCATCGAGCAATGAATTACTTTTTAGTTCCAATGATCCTTCAACAACAAAATCGCCGCCGACACTTGATCCCCATTTATTAGTATCGAGATCGAAAACAACATTGGAGCCGGTTTTAACTGTATCATAAACAGAGGTACTCATTTGAAATCTAACATCCATGTTAACAGTTTGGGCTCCGGCTCCAACAAAATTTAAAGCAAAAGGACCAATTGAATTTGTTGCAACACCACTATTGATGTCCAATGAAATATTTCCGCCTACGTTTACAATAGCATTTCCTGGACCTTGTGAACTGCTGGTTCCGGCCTGGAGTCTTCCACCCTGAAGAATTAAATCGCCACCTATATTAATAATTCCCAATCCTGCGGCATTTGCACTTGAGAATGGACCGAGTCTGGACTCAAGATATGTTGGACCATCATCGATTACGTAAACACTTCCAAAAATATCCCAGACACCAACCATCGTATTATCACCAACATCGATGCATGATAAAGTTCCTTTGTAAATATAAACGTCGCCGTAAACTGTATGAGACAAACTTCCGGTTACAGGCCTACAGGCACGAAAAACAACATTTGATGCAGTATTATTGATTATAAGATTTCCATTAATTATTAAATTTGCGCCGGGAGTACATCCTGCATTTCTTACTATTATCAGGTTACCAAACTCAAAATTATTAACTCCTCCAACAGTCCCACTGCCGCTATGAACAACATTGCTTTGCGGGTCAAGAAAATAAGAACTGCCGGGAAGTTCAGGCTCACTTGACGCATTATAAAAATATGTATTATCTTCCAACGTTAGTAAACCTACAACCTGAACAGAATCAATTCCGGTTGCAAACTTACCCCCTGACAGAACGCTGAGACTATTGCATCCTGCACCAGCAGCTGTAAAGACTGAATCAGTTCCGGAAATAAAAACATCATCGTTTACTGTTGGCACAACTCCACCTTGCCACGTCGAAGGATCGCTCCAGAGTCCTCCTCCGGTTCCGTTGCTGAATATCGTTTGAGAAAAAGTAAAACCGGATATCAAATAAAAAATTATAATGAGTTGATAAAATATTTTTTTCATAATATTAATTCCTTTCTTTTAACTCTGGCTATTAAATAATTCTGCCGGCTGCGAAATGGGCAACCGACAGAAAAAATTGATCAAAAAATTATTTGATCAGCATCATTTTATTTGTGAAGACATTTTGATCAGAAGTTAACCTGTATATGTAAATTCCACTCGGAAGATTGGCAGCATTGAAATCTACAAGGTGTATACCGGCTTCCTTTTGTTCGTTTACTAAGGTCGCAACTTTTTCCCCGATTGCATTGTAAATTGATAAATTAATGAACGATGCAGAAGGAACATCGAATTTAATCAAAGTTGAAGGATTAAATGGATTCGGATAATTCTGATATAACGCAAATTTACCGGGCAGAAAATTAATTTCGATTTCGACAATATCACTGTAAGTCATACTTCCATCATAATCGATTTGCTGGAGTCTGTAATGATATTTACCTGAAGATAATTTGTCATCGTTGAAAGAATAATTTTTTGTAGTAGTTGATGTTCCGCTTCCTTCAACAAAGCCAATCCTTTGCCAACTCGTTTGGCCATGTTCGTCAATTTGTTTTCTTTCAATGTTCCAACCTTGATTGTTGGTCTCAGTTGCTGTAGTCCAATTAATCAGAACACTACTTTCATTTGCTGTTGCTGTAAATGAAGTAAGCTCAACAGGAATTGGTGCATTTATATTCCCGAAAGTCCAGTAAAGGAAATCAACGACATTTGAAATTTCTAAGTAATTATTGGCCACATTTATTGTCCCACCCATTTGCTGCCAAGTATTGTTTGCTCCAAAAGGCGATTGAAACAGAGTCAAATTATTTTCCGGAATACCGTTGAGTTCAGACTCATCATAATAGAATCGTAAGGTTGTTGCTAATAAAATATCTTCTTGCTTCGGTGGTACAGGAAAATCAATGAGAAATTGCCTCAAAATACCTTGATTGCCATTACCAATCGCTGGGGAATGTATTCTTTGGACCAGCGTTATACCTAAATTATCGGTCGACGTAAACATTACTCCCAAACCACCCAAGTCAACTCCATTTGGGCTATTCAGTTCACCCCATGCCAGAATACTCCCTGTAAGATCTGTAACTGTATTACCGGCAGTCTCACTCAGAGTACCTGTCATTCCAAGATCAATAAAATAACCGTCAAGATGCAAATCACCATCAACAATATTCAGATTTCCGGTAACATGCAAATCATCATTCAGAGTTACACCTGAGGAATTGTCTATAGTCATATCATTAACAGTTGAAGGAAGAATACTTCCAGTAACTTGTGGCGATGTTCCATTAAAAGAATAATTAGCAGAAGTACTGAGAGTAACTGTACCAGTGGTTTTAATTGTGCTATCCAAACCAGCAACATTTGCAGTTTGCAAAGTTCCACCATCATTTAAAGTGAAAATAGCATTTCCGGCAATCTCACTTAATCCTGCATTCAAAATTGCATCTGAGGCAACCTCTACAGGAAAGCCGCCACCTCCGTACGTCACATTAGTTAAGTTAAGATTTTGTTGAGCTGTGCCTGCAAAAATAAATTTTGCTCCTGCAGTGTTTGAATTTTGTGTGGTGACATTCGTTAAAGAAAAATTGGCACCATACAAGTACCAGCCGGTGGTTCCCGTTCCGCCCTGCGATCCTCTGCTGATAGAAAAATTTCCGTTCGATGCAATAATATCACCATGCTGATGAATGATAATAGTTGTGTTGCCATTACCGGTTCCATTTGAAGCCACTTGTCCGGCTGATTGGATTAAGTCACCCATTATTGTAACAGTCGCAGTACTATCGGCTACAGGTCCACACAAATACCATCGGCTTGAAGCTCCGGTATTAATTATTGAAATGTCGCCGCCAATTGTTACATTGTTAAAACCCATATTGAAATTACCAGATTGATTTGGACAATCCCAGATCAGATTGTAGAAACTCTGATTCCTGTTTGCCGGTGCCTGATTCGTAATTCCAATTATTTTGCAAGTAGATCCAGCCGACCATGTTGAAACCGGGATTCCACCGCTGTTACGTGAGTGTTCGTAGGTACTTCCATTAGCAAACGTCAGTGAGCCGGTTACTATTTGAATAAGTCCAATCCCATTTACAGTTATATATCCGGAAATATTCACAGCAACGTCAACACCAACAGTATCATCAACAGTGATATTCTCAGAACCATTTGGTGGATTACCTGCGGGAACCCATGAAGAACCGTTCCAGGTCTCCCAGGTGGCTGCAGTACTCCAGTTACCGCTTATTAAGGACCGATAGTCGCCGACTGATTGCCCGATTAATACAGAATTAAAAAATGCAAAAAGAAATATTAGAAAAGTTATTAGTGGTTTCATAATAACCTCCTTTTTTATTTGTAAATAAGAAATTATTAATTCCTGATATAAAATTATTGATCATAAAAACAAACAGAATTTTTTTACTTCAGAAGAACCATTTTCTTTATTGAAACAAATTTATCTGTTCTTAATTCATAGATGTACATTCCCGTTGCTACGTTACCTGCATTCCACTGGTAGCTGTACTTTCCTGCTGTAAGACTTCCGTTAACAAGTTCAGCCACTCTTTCGCCAAGTGCGTTGTAGATTGTTAGCTTTACACTGTTAACATCTTCTGGCAGTGAGAACTCTATCGTTGTGCTCGGGTTGAACGGGTTCGGGTAGTTCTGCTCTAGTGCATATACAGTTGGTATCAGATCCGATGTTACTCTCAGCTTGCTGATCTGGCTGTTGTTTATCGTGATCTGTTCACCTGACTTTAGGGTTTGATTTATAGCTTTACCCGTTTCATCCTGAAGCCTTACTGACATATTCTCAACCGTTACTGTTATCGGATATTCAACTGATGTCAATTCGATTGTCTGGATGCTGCTGAGGTTTTCTGCAATTCTTCCTGAGGAAAACCTTACATCAAACATTCCTGCCGGAGGCAATGGAGGCATCTCGAAGTAGTTTAGATCAACCTGTCCGTCTGCTGCATAAAGCGTGAATGACCTTTGTGATGCATCTGTGATTGTGATCTTACCCCAGTCTTCTTTTATGTTATTTACAGATTGTGCACCTTGTTTACCCAAAGGTCCTCCCATTATTATATCTCCTGCCGCACTCAGCTTTATCCAGTATGCAAATCCGGGAACAATATCTGTGGCAGTTGTATAATTACCGTTATATTCGAAAATTGTTGCGTTAATTAGTCGCGGTGGATTTGTTGTAACCTGTCCTACAGGAACAGTTGATTCATATCCGCCAACCAGATTCCATCCTTCGCTTGCTGAGATCGGATCATTCGGAACTATCTGAATTCCACCTGCAGGCCATTCATCTCCGGTGTTGTAAGTCCTGTCACCTGAGTGTTTCATCCAGTAACCTTCACCCGGAACAGTAGTGGTAACAGCATCATAGGTACCAATGAACTTAAAGACATTGGCTGTTATATCTCTGAATTCCCACCAGGTGTCGACACTTTGATTTGTCGGATGTAAACCCGGAACGGAAACCATGTTCCATCCGTTATCAATCGATACTGATAACTGAAATGTAGATCCACTTTGAGTAGTTGCACTGTCTGTCAACCCTGATGAATAATTGGTACCATTGAATGAAAATGCTTTATAAAAATAATTTGTTGCCGAATTTAAACCTGAATGAAGTTGTGGTGATGTAATTCCATTATACAACAAAGTACCCCCGGCAAATGAACCACCAATTGAAGGCGGTGAACCAGATGGTGTTGTGAATGCACCTGTAGTATTCCATACAATCACTACATTCTCATTGCTGACGTTAGGCGTAAACGAAACATCAATCTGTGATGAGCTGAATGCCGAAGCAGTAAGCGAAATTAATTCAGCAGGTATAACAGGGACAAAAACTGAATCATATAAACTGAAATCATATTTGCCGCTGCCGGAATAGCTAGTCAATAATGAAGGAACATTCGCAGCGGGATCTAATGAGTATGAATAAAAACCGGATGGCTCAAAAACGGTTCCACCAACACCGGGAATTCCGCAATTAATAAAAATATTATCACGTTCAACTAAATTTCCTACGGGACTTCCATCACGTGATGTTTCGGTTGGAATAGGATTATTTACAAAATAATTTCCTTCAACCATTACCTGTGCATTCAAGTTTGAAGAAACGCCGTATATAGTGTTAGGAGCACTTAAATAATAATTATTAAAAACATGCGCTTTACCAAATCGTACACGAGGATGCCGCTGTATTGTTACATCAAAAAAATTGTGGTGATAGGTTACTTTCATCGCAGTATCAGAAACCTGGTTGTCTGAATGCCCCATTAAACTTGCTCTATTATTGTTGTAAATATGATTCCACGATAGTGTAACATAAGCAGCGGTGTGTGTAACATCGATAGCTGCATCAAAATTATTTGTAAATGAACAGTGATCTATCCATATATGATTTCCTGTAGATTCAGTGTCATCTGCCTGAATTGAAATGCCATCATCAGGTGCGTTTATAAATAAAATATTTCTTACAATGATGTTTGAGCTTCTTGAAATTTTCAAACCCACACCCGAAAATGTTGCATCATTGCCTACCCCAATAACTGAAATATCATACGCATCTTTTATATCGATCATATTGCTGACACCTACATCTCTTACTATTGTTCCAACTATATAAACAGTCAGCGGTGGTAAATTCCCGGTATGATTAGCATCGACTCTGCTGTACATAAGATCAACAAACTGAGTTGATGTAGTTACAAATACCACACCCGCTTCCTGACCCGAGCCACCAGTTGTACCGTTCGAATATCCCAGTGTACTCATCGAGGCAAATCCGCGTGAAGATGTTTCAAGAGGGAAAGATGAAAGACCGGTTGTATCCATCATTATTCCTACAGCAGTCTTGTGAGAATTCATTGTAAGAGCATTGGGATTGTTAAAATTATTTTCGGTTCCTCCCCATCTGAAAAATGTATTCCCTGTTGAAGGAAAAGCAGACAGAGTTACTTGTGAACCTGCATCATAAAAAGTTTCCAACGGAGTTGCAGAAACTGTACCTGCGCCACTTTTGTTGAGTGTTAATTTGTACATAGCAAGAGCTTCCGATCCTGCAACCATTATTCGATCAAGATTTGGATTTGAACCATTGGTTGTCGATGTAAACATTAGTTTGTTGATTCCTGAAACAAGTGGAACTGAAATTGTAACCGAAGACCAGGTTGACCAGTTTCCTGTTCCGGGAAATGATAAGGATGAAACAACTGCATCATTTAAACTGACTGAAAGACTTCTGGTGCTACCGCCATTAGCATAATATACAGATACTATATCAGTTGCTGCAGACTCACGACGAAAAACAAACTCCAGATTACTACCCGTTCGGTCTGCTAAGTCAACATAACCCGAACCTGTATATCCTGTGTATTGAGTTCGTACATAAGAACCGAAAAGTAAACAATCTTCTGCCTGAAATACGTTAGGATCCTCGGCTGAAATACCATTACCCGTGACAGCTACATTTTTTGTTGTCGCATCTGCACCTGCATTTGAAATATTTCCGCTATAAAAAGTAACTGAGGTTGGTGAAAATCTTACATATATAGTTGTATTGTTTAATACTCCGCCTGAATATGGTAGTTCAATGAAAGAATTTAAACCGCTTCCACTTGTTGTTGAAACTTCAAAGCCTGCAGGAGCTGTTATTATAATGACACCGTTTAGCGGTGTAAGAGTGTTTGCCGAAACTGTATAAGTTTTTTCAACTGAAACATTATTTACAACAACATTTCCAAAAGATACTGATGTTGGTGAAACCAATATCGTCGGTGCAGCAGATGTTGTTTGATTTCCTGTACCAGGCAGTGATGTGAAATAATTTTGTGAGTTATTTGTTCCCACATTGTATTCGTATACTGCAAAATGATAAGTGGTGTTTCCCGTTAATCCTGTTGCTGTTACCTCTGAACCGCTGCCATTGTAAATAACTTTATTACCATTTCCCTGGTCTACTGCTAATGTAAAATTGCTGTTCACTCCGTTTACAACATTCCCATCAATTGGTTCCCAATTCACAGCAGTGCCTGATTTTATAACTACAATCCTGCTGAAACCATTGCCTCCGGAAAAATTAACAGCGATTGAATTACCAGTTACAGTACTGAATGAAACATTTGAAGAAATTATTGGTTCTGATGCCAGAGCAATCCCGCTCACTGAAAAATTAGAAGATACTTCTCCGCTGGTATTAGTTAATATTCCGCTAATTGTCCCTGAAGGTGAGCCGGGATTAAACCGAACATATATGGACGTTGCAGGAAGAGAATTTCCGGACAGAGGTAAAATTAAACTGTCTAAGAAATTTATATCGTTTAGACTTACTTTAAAATTTATTGGCGCTTTTACAACAACACCCTCTGACAAGTTTGTTCCGAACACAGAGTATTCAACAGATGGAGAATTATTTCCGGCTACTGTAGACTCAAGCAAAAGAGAACTGACCGATGGAAAAATTGCTGACGAGGAGACGGCAGTTCCTAAGATAAGAACATTCTGAGGACAAAGATATTTACCCGATGAAGCAGTTGTATACCAAGGATAGATTCTCAGGTAGAAAGTTTCACCATCATTTACAGTTTCGTTAAATGCATAATTAGGAGACGGAACAATAAAATTTCCATTAGGCAAAACCAAAACAGCACTGTTTAGCTGTATTGCCGAATTGAATGAAGGATCTTTTGAATACCATATATTCGCACGCATATTACCTCCACCAGCAGCACCAATATCCAATGTAACCGAAGTTACCGCAAAATTAAATCCAGATTCAGGCGAAACTGCGAATTGTATAAAACGGTTTTCATTCTGATTTGATTCCGCAGGCCAGCTTCCCGTAGTTGTAGTAACACGTTGACTATTATTTGGACCGGAATAATTATTAATAACCATATCACCAAAAGACTCATTCTCACCAACAACATTACCGGAAACAGATACGGAAATCGTTGTAGCACTTGTTAATTCCCAGAGTGCTGACGCTTGCTGTGCTCTGATAAGCATAACAAATACTAAGCTGGTAAGTATAATTCGAAATAAATTGAACATATTAAAATTTCTGAAGATTGATTCAGATGCATCCGGCAATTAAGAATGCCGGATGCATTATAAATACATTAATTTTACTTTTTATTTCATCAAGACCATTTTTTTAACCGATACAAATTCATCAGTTCTTAGTTCATAGATGTACATTCCCGTTGCTACATTGCCTGCATTCCACTGATACTGATATTTTCCTGCTGTAAGATTTCCGTTAACAAGCTCAGCCATTCT
>Ga0137461_1000031_pt1 | contig 26946 bp, 21 predicted proteins | sample EasRivERMGT746_2_FD_104650 | JGI IMG/M metagenome (GOLD analysis project Ga0137461, IMG submission 104650) | Soil microbial communities from meander-bound floodplain in the East River, Colorado, USA - East River MetaG ERMGT746_2 | ecosystem: Environmental > Terrestrial > Soil > Floodplain ... | reverse complement strand
CTTCAAGAAAATTCGTCAGCGCCGTTGGATTCTCAAACGGATGAGCGCTGTTGACGCCGAAGAAGCCGCCGCCGTTGGTGCCCAACTGTTTGATAGCGATTTGCGACGCCGCCGGCCCGAGCGGAATGATTTGCTTGGCGCCTTCCAAGGTTGTCGCCATGACATAGGGCGCGAAAGTTTGCACCACGCCTTGCGTGATTAGCGCGACTACAAGGAGACATGACAACGGCAAAAGTATATGAACGGTCGCGCGCGTCAGATCGACCCAAAAATTGCCGACGCCGTTGGACGATTTGCCCGTGAGCCCTCGCGTTAGCGCTAAAAAAACGGCGATGCCCGTCGCCGCGCTGAGAAAGTTCTGCACGGTGAGTCCCAGCATCTGCACCAGATAGCTCATCGTTGCTTCGCCGGAATAGGCTTGCCAGTTGGTGTTGGTCATGAAACTCACCGCCGTATTGAACGCCAGTGGCCAGGAAACACCGGCGAGATCAGCAGGATTGAGTGGCAAGTACCCCTGAAACGATTGCAGCAGAAACACCGCAGAAAAGCCTAGCGCATTGAAAATGAGCAGCGCGGCCAAGTAGTCCTTCCAGTGCATCTCCTCCTGTGGACTGATGCCGCAAACTCGGTAGATGATCATCTCGATACGCCCAGACACCGTTGACAACCAATAAGGTTCGCCCGAAAACGCCCGGCACATCCAACTGCCAAGTAGCGGAGTTGCGACTGCAATGAGTGACAAGTAACTCACCACGTAAATCCAGTCATTGCCGGTCATGGCTAATTTCCTTTCGCCGTTTGATCACACGCCTCGTTCATTGTTGGCACCGCACCACCAATACCGGGCAGGGTGCGATTTTGATTACACTCGCGGCGATACTGCCGCGCAGAAATCGTGCTAATCCCCGGCGCGACTGCGTTCCCATGACGATCAAATCCGCACCGAAGAACCTTGCGCAGTCGGCAATGTTGCCTGGGATAGGGCGTGTTCCTTTGATCATAATTCGTCGCGCTCTGATCCCTTGGCTAGAGAGTTTTTCGACGAGCACTTCCAGATCCGACTGCGCGGATGAACGCTCCGAAGATTCGATCTCGTAGATTGGCGTGGGCGGTGGCAACGCATGGGCAAGTAACAACTCGGCGTGGTTTTGCCGGGCTAACTTAATGGCAAGGGTTAGTGCCCGAACGGACGTATCGGCCAAGTCCGTAGGGTGTAGAATCCGCTTTACGACGGGCAAAGACTCGACCGCACCATCACGTCGATAGAGAGCAGCTTTGGTAGTCTTCATGCGTTAAAGTTAAGCCCGTATCGACGCGGCGACCAATTAAAAACGCAGGCAAAAGAATAAAATTTACGTTAACGGAAAGCGCAATCACATTGGGCAAGTGACAGAGAGACTTACGAAACAGACGACTTTGTCAGCGGTGCAATTTCACGAAATCTCTTCGCAAATTCGAGTTAATAAAGTGTCCGCGACGCAAAACGCGCACCGATAAAGTCGAGCCTTACGCGGCCTTTTGCGTAGGAGCATTCTGATTAGCAAAGACCCTGATCGGCAATATCATCATGTCCCGGCCGGCAAACTGCAGTTTCTGCTGCAAGGTATAAGGCGTGTGATTATGAAGCAGGCGGGTAAAAAGATTTTCTTGCTGGAACACAAGCTTGCCGCTGAAAAAAACCGAGCGCGGAAACTCTTTGGCCACCGCGTCGCAGAGCTGTTCGAGCTCTTCGATCAGATCGACCCCGAACCCGTATCGGTACTCGGCATACCAACCGAGACAAGTTGCGAAATCGACAAAGCTCTTGAGATCTTCTGCTTTTTTCCGTTTGAGATTTTCAATTTCCGCGTAGCCTTTGAACTGGCCGGTGTCGATGACCCCGACGGAAATGAAAATAATATTGCGAAAGTGATTGGGAAACAGCCGTTGAATATTGAGCAATGCATGGACGCCGATACCGTCGAAATCGCGCACGATGATCGCCGCGGTGGGCGCCTTGGTATCCTTATCGGGAATCGCAGCGTTAAGGGACGGCTGGAAAGGAATGCCCAAGAGCGTATCGTCGAGGTTTTTAAGCGCCTTCTTAACCCGATCGTAGTGCCAACGCACCGCCTGGCAAATTAAAACAAAGACGAGCGTGACTACGATGGTCACCCAACCGCCTTCGGCAAATTTGGTCGTGACGGTCACGAACAAAATGATTCCCGTGAGCGAGAGCCCAAGACCGTTGACGAACAGTTTACGCTTCCAGGCCGGCTCCGTCCCGCGCACTTCCCACCAATGCCGGCACATGCCGAGCTGCGACAGTGTAAAAGTCAAAAACACGTTGATGCTATACATGACCACGAGCAGTTTAACCTCGCCGTGGCTGTAAATCAGGAAGCCGAGTGACGACAGTCCCATGAACCAGACACCGTTACGGGTTACCAGCTGGTCGCTCAAATGAGCTAAACGGTGCGGCACCCAAGAGTCGAGCGACATGTTGGACAGCACCCGCGGTCCATCGAGGAAACCGGCTTGCGCCGCGACGACCAGCAGCGCGGCTTCGGTGATCAAGATGACGATGACGAGAAGCGCGGTTGTCGACGAGTCGGCGCCAAAATAGCCGCCGAAGATGCCGGCGAACAGACTCGCATTGAGAGTTTTGCCCGGTTCATGTTTTACTTGATTGAGCAGGTAGCAGAGCAAAATGCCGCTGGCGGTAAAGGCCAGCGAAGTCGCCATGTAGAGCATGGTTTTCTTGCCGGTCTCGACCCGCGGTTCGCGCAGAATCTGCAGACCGTTGCTGACCGCTTCGATTCCGGTGTAAGTGCCGCCGCCGAGACTATAAGCGTGCATCAAGATCGCCAGCGTCGCGAGCAATCCCACGCCTTGCACATCGCCTACGGTTTCTTGGTAAGAGTTTGCTACCAGGGTTGGCATATTGCCCAAGTGCGGCACAACGCCGAGGACGATCCCAACCAGGTGCATGGCGATGAATAGCAGGAAGATCGGCAACAGAATCAGCACCGACTCTTTCACGCCCCGCAGGTTGAGCACAATGAGCGCGAAAATCAGCAGAACCTCAGTGATGATTTTGTATGGTTGTGCCGAAGCGGGAAGAAAGCTGAACAACGCATCGGCGCTGCTGGCGATGGAAATCGTGATCGTCAGCATATAGTCGACCACCAATGCCGAGCCCCCAACCAGTCCGGCCCTCGGCCCTAGCAGTTTAGTTGCGACCAGATAACCACCGCCGCCGGTGGGAAACAATTCAATAATTTGCGAATAACTCGCTGAAATGACAAAAACGGTGACCGCCATCAGCAAAGCAAGAGGCAGCGCGAGATAAAAATGTTGTCCCAGCGCCAGATAAGCTTCTTCGGGACCATAGGCCGAAGAGCTCAAGCCGTCGGCGCCTAGTCCAACCCAGGCCAGGAACGCCACCAATGAGATTTGATGAAACACTTTCGGATCGAGCGGATCCTTGGCTTTTCCAAACAACAGGTCTTTGAATGATTCTTTGGTCATTTGATTCAGAGCTTTAATTCAATCTGCCTTTCATCGATTAGCATCGCGCCGCGCCGTCTCGAACCACGACAACCGGACAATGGGCGCGGGCGATCACTCTGGCCGCGTGACTTCCAGCGAACCATCTGGCGATGCCGGTTTTGCCGCTGGTGCCCATGACAATCATGTCGGCATGGAGATCGTCCGCGCAGCGCACGATGCTATTGCTCACCGGCGCCGTACTATCGATCAAGACTCTTCGCGCCGAAACGCCAAACTCGGTGGCGGCCTGCGCCAAGCGCGCGAGCGCGACTTCCGCGTCGGGCCGAAACGAAGACTCGATTTCAAAAATCGGCGTTGGTGGCGGCAGAGCATAAACGATTATCAGCTCGGCGCCATGTTGCCTGGCGAGGCTCACGGCTACGGCAAACGCCTTCTCGGAGACGCGCGTCAGATCCGTCGGATAAAGAACCAACCTTGTGTTCGGCACCGGTAGGGCACTGGATAGCGCTTTGAGCCATAGCGGATTCCACGCTTTCACACGCTCAAATTAGCCACCCAAGCCGCCGAATGGTAATTAAATTGCCAGTCGAAAAGATAAAAAAACCGTTAAGAACAAAAACCTGAATGATTCGCCGGTTAACGGCAATGAAACAACGATGCGGCCGTCTGGAGAAAAACCAACTGAAAGATTTCTGCTGGCTATTTAGCAGTGCGTGTTTTCGTTCTCAACGGTACATCGCGTGGGGATCGACTTCGTCGCGGATCAAGCGCAGCTCTTCACTCGTCGGCGCGGCGGTTTGTTGGATTATCTCAGCCTGCCTTAGAAGCCAACCCACTTCCGCCTGCACATCCTTCGCCGTAACGCACGGGTAGAGCGCGCTCAACTGCATTTCGCGGTCTGGGTTGTCGAAGTTCAGCACGGCTTTGTCGGTGATAACGATTTCCGGCCCGCCGCCGGGCAAGCCCAAGCGAGCGCGGCTGTCGCCGCCGGTCAGGTGACCGGGGCTGGTGAGAAAATCGAGCTTGTCGACAAACGCCCGGCGCTTGAGACGCATGATCGTAAACGTGCGCTGCGCGTTGGTGGCGATTTCTAAGGCGCCGCCGCTCCCCGGCAGTCGCGTCTTCGGTTTCGCATACTCGCCGATGACCGTCGAGTTCAAGTTGCCGTAGCGATCGATCTGCGCGCCACCGAGCAGCGCAATCTCGACCAGGCCCCTTTGCAAATACAAACCGAACAGATCCGCCATGGACACGACCGACGTCGCTCCGCTCACCAAAGTCGGATCGCCGATGGAAAGCGGCAGCCGTTCCGGACGGGCACCGTAGACGCCGGATTCGTAAATCAACTCCAAGTCCGGGGCGACGGTGTAGCGCGCGAGGTTGCAGGCGACGTTGGGCAAACCGACGCCGACGAAAACCGTGCGCGCCCCTTTCAACATGCGCGCCGCCACGGCGATCATCATCTCGGAATCGGTGTAGGTGACTTCGCTCATCGATACCTCCCGTAATCCACCGAGGGCGCGAGCAAAGGCTCGGGCTTGAGCCTGTCGAAATAAGCTTGACCGAGTTTCCGCACGTAGGCGGCGTGATTTTCCAAGCCGTAAACCCACTCGTCGAGCCACGCCAGCACCGCGCCGTGATCCTGAGAGAGCTTGTCCCACGCGAGATAAGATTCGTTGTCGCGATCGTAGTAGCCTTGGACGTAGGAGGGATGCGCGCCGTAAGGCTCGTGCACCACGGCATCGACGATCAAGCCGGGAATCACGGTTCGGTTGGGATCGGCGCGGATGATCGACTCATCGACTATTTCTTCCACCACGACGATCACGTGCTCGGCTGCGAACGCCACTTCTTTTTGCATGCCGAGCAGGCCCCACAGTTGCGTGTTGCCGCGCCGGTCCGCGCGCTGAGCGTGGAGAATAGCGACGTCGGGATTGAGCGGCGGCACCACCGCGATCTTGCCGGTGCCGTAGGGATCGTCGATCAATTTGATCAATGGATTAGCCTTCAGCATGTCGGAGCCGATATAACTACGCAGCGGAAAAAAAGGCGCCCGCGACGCCCCAGCCGCATATCGCCCCACCAACCCGTAGTGTGAGTACTCTTCCCACTCCAGCGGGCCAGGAATAGATTTTTCCACCGCGCGGCGGATGCAGTAAAGCGAGCCGACACCGGGATTGCCCGTGTAGCTGAAAATTAATTTCCTCGCCGTGCCGGCGGCGATCATCTGATCGTAAATCAGATCCGGCGTCATGCGGATCAAAGTGAGTTCGCGCCTTTTCTGGCGGATGATCTCGTGGCCCGCGGCCATTGAAATGAATCCGGTGAATCCTTCGATCGCGAGCGAGCAGCCGTCGCCAACGTAGGTGGCGATGGCTTCGCGCATCGATACAAGCTTATCGGCTTTTGCAGGTTTGTTCATAGCGTCATGGAGGGCGGACATTCTTGTCCGCCTTCTTTCGGCGGGTTAGAAAACCCGCCCTCCTTTTTTAGTTCTTCTGACTTTCGTGTGACTAATGTGTCCCGTTTGGTTTGTTCACCACTGAGATCCCAGCGCGGCACAGCCGCCACTGAAGACAATTAACTACGGCCTAACCACGAAAGGCTCGAAAATCACGAAACTCAGGTCCGAAAATTTTCCCATTGTTTCGTGTCGTTCGTGTATTTCGTGGTTGATCTTCTTATGATCCCGAACTTGGCGTACTTTGCGCCTTTGCGCGAGGCAATCCGAGACTGACCGGTGCGCGAAGCGCACCCTACGAAAACCTTCGTGTCCTTCGTGCCTTCGTGGTGAAAACTTCTTCACAGTAAACCCGGAAGAGCCCCTTTTTTAGTTGCGCTCTTGAGCACTCGGTCGATAATTTTTCCCGATTCACCGAGATAGTTCTCGGGTTTTGCCAACGCCAGCCAGTCGACCTCGCCTTCTTTCACCGAATCGCCGGCGAGATTCTTGACGACTTCGATGAGCGATTTATTTTCCGATACGGCGACGCCGCACGCCTGCTTCACCAACTCTTCCGCCTTCGCTCGTGGCATCGCTTTGGCTAACGCAAACACCGCCGCTTCGGCGAGGATCACGTCATTGGCGCGCGTAATATTCGAAAGCATCGCCGCCGCGTCGACCTGTAGATTCTTCGCCAGATAGGCGGCATGTTTGAGCGCGCCGCCGGTGAGCATTATCATCTGCGGCAAGGTCAGCCATTCCACCTGCCAGCCATGCGTCGCGCGCTCGTGTTCCTGAATCTGCGCGTTGTGCAGCGCCGAGAGCAACGAAGCATTAGTCCGCGCGGCCGCGACGATCAGTTCGCTGGCGATCGGATTGGACTTCTGCGGCATGGTGCTGCTGCCGCCGCGGCCCGCTTCGCCCGACTCGCCGACTTCGCCGACTTCGGTCTGCGCCAGAAGAATAATGTCCTGGGCCATTTTGCCAAGCGAGCCGGTGACGAGACTCAACCAGCCGGCAAACTCGACGAAACAATCCCGCTGCGCATGCCACGGCATCGCCGGCACGCCCAGCTTCAATTCTCCAGCTAACGCTTGCGTAACCGCCAAACCTTTATCGCCGAGCGCAGCCAACGTTCCTGCCGCCCCGCCGAATTGAACCACCAACAACCTTCGCGAAATTTCTTCCAATCGTTCGACGTGACGAATCAAAGGCGCCAGCCAACCCGCCACTTTCAAGCCAAAAGTAATCGGCAACGCCTGCTGACTATGCGTCCGCCCAGCGAGAACCGTCGAACGGTGCTTATCCGCCAGGGCGCTCAAGTTGCGAACAATTTCGCCGATTCGCTTGCCGATCGATTCAATGACGGCGCGCAACTGCAACACGCAAGCCGTGTCCATAATGTCCTGCGTCGTCGCGCCCCAGTGAACATACGGCGCGGCATCGGCTGACACTTGCTTGCGCAACTCCTGCACCAACGCGATGATCGGAAAGCCGGAACGTAGCGTTCCGGCCGTGAGCGCGGAAATGTCGATTTTCTCCGCGTGCGCGCTGGCAATCTTCTCCGCCGCGCTTGCGGGAATCACACCGACCCGCGCCTCGGCGCGCGCGACCGCGATTTCCACATCGACTAGCTTACGCACGAAAGCATCGTCGCGGAGTAAAGCAGCGATCTCATCGTCACTAAAGAGCGGAGCTAAAATGGATGAATCCAGAACAGTAGCCATGTTCAGTGACGGTTTCGCAGAGCGCCCATGACTTGATCCCAATACTCCAACACTCCATCACTCCAGTACTCCATCGATCTTGCCCCTCACATATCGAAGAATACCGTCTCGTTCTCTCCTTGCAAGCGAATATCGAAACGGTAAACCGTTTCGCCGCTCTCCATTCCAGGCAACGCAATCAAAGTCCGACGCCGCGCTTTGTTTTTAACCGATTGCAGTACCGCATCGCTCTCATTCGCCGGCTCGTCGGCGAAATAGATGCGTGTGTAGGCGTGCACCAACATGCCGCGCGCGAAAACGACGACGTTGATATGCGGCGCTTGCACACTCTCGTCATTCCCCGGCACCGGACCTGGCTTGATGGTTTCAAAACTGTAAAAACATTTTTCGTCGGTGTCCGACCGGCCCCAGCCGGTGAACGTCGCATCGAGCGGCTTCTCTTGTTTGTCGTCGGGATGATTGTAGCGGCCGTAGGTGTTGGCTTGCCAAATCTCCACCATGACGTCGGGGATCGCCACACCGTCGCCGTCGAAGACTTGCCCTTCGATGCGAATGCGCTGGCCTTGAGTCGCATCGGCCGTCATGACGTTCATCGGTTGGCGCGTCAGGCCGATGGCGTAAAACGGACCGACGGTTTGCGAAGGTGTTTGCTTGCTCATTGCGGCCCCTCGAATGGCGTTGCCTTCCGGCCGCGCAGCACGATGTCGAAGCGATAGCCCAAGGCGAACTCGGGCTCGCTCACATCATGCGCATAGCTCGACATCAGCCGCTCTCGTCCGCTCTTGGTCGGCACCGAATTGAAAATCGGATCGAGCGGGATCAACGGATCGCCGGGAAAAAAGAATTGCGTCACCAGCCGGGTGACGAAACTCGGCCCGAACAACGACAGATGAATATGCGCCGGCCGCCAAGCGTTGGGATGATTCAACCAAGGATAGGCGCCGGGTTTGATCGTCAAGTAGCGATACTCGCCTTTTTCATTGGTCACACAGCGCCCCGCGCCGGTGAAGTTCGGATCGAGCGGCGCGTTATGCTGATCCACCGGATGATAATAACGCCCGGCGGCGTTGGCCTGCCAAATTTCGATCAGCGTATTCGGCACCGGCTTGTCATCTTCGTCCAACACCCGGCCGACGACGATGATGCGCTCGCCCATCGTTTCTTTGCCGGTGTCGGCGTTGCGCGTCAGATCGTTCTCCCCCGGCTCCAGCTTGATATCGCTAAACAGCGGCCCGGTGATCTCGGACAGAGTTTGCTTGAGCGGAACTAATCTCTTGAGCGGCCCGCGTTTGACCGACGAACCGTAAGCCTTGAAGCTGTAAGGCGGATGGGATCGCCAGTCGCGCGGATTGTAAGGTTGGATTTTCATCGTGAACTCGTTTCGTTGATGTTTCTAAATTCGTGAAGGGCAACCACAGGGGGTTGCCCCTACAATTCCGATAATTTCTATGCGCCCTTTGCGTTCTTTGCGGCCAATCACTTGCTTTCGCTTTCCATTTCCTTATAGACGCGCTTGGCGATGGCGAAAGCCGAGTTCGCCGCCGGCGCGCCGGCGTAAACCGCGACTTGGAGCAGCACTTCTTTAACTTCGTCTTTGGTCACGCCGGTGTTGCGCGTCGCGCGAATATGCGCGCCGAGTTCTTCGAGTTTGCCCAATGACGCGAGCATGGCGATGGTCAGCATGCTGCGCGTGCGCTTTTCCAATCCCGGCCGCGTCCACACGGCACCCCAGGCGTGCTCGGTCACGTAATTCTGCCAGTCGGTATCGAAGTCGGTCTTGTTCGCTTCCGCGCGCGCGACGTATTCGGCGCCCAGCACCGCTTTGCGCGTCGCCATCCCTTTGTCGAATAGATCGTCAGACAATTTGCACCTCCTGGAAGAAACTTATCATGCGCTCGCAACGCTCCCTGGCGCCGTCGATCTCGTAGTGATGAACGCAGTCACCGATTTGCAAGAATGGCATCGCTTAGAAACTATCCGACGCCTAAGCGCAATGTCAACTTCCACACCCCTCACCCCTTACCGAATTCCCTTTGACTTCCGCCGACCAACAACCATAGAATCCGATTGAACAGTTTGAACGGCTTGCCTTCGATATACTCAGGCCCTGACACATTCGGTAAACTCAGTGTCACCCTGAGCCCGTCGATGGGTGAGCCTGCCGAAGGGAACGTTTTGAACGATTGGAACAATTCTTTTAGAAGGAGGTATTTATGTCTGAACCACTCGTATTAGAAATCTTTTCCGATTTCGTTTGACCCTGGTGCTACCTCGTCACCGGGCGTGTCGAGAAACTCAAAAACGACTTCGGTCTAGGAATCAAATTTACCAACTTCCCGCTCCATCCGGAAACGCCGGAAGAGGGCAGCGTGCGCGGTCCGGAGATCGTCGCGCGCAACGGCAGAATGAAAGTGAACATGGAACGCGAAGGCTTGCCGTTCAACGCCGAGCGCAACATGTCCTACAACAGCCGCCTGGCGCAGGAATTGACAGCATGGGCGGAAACCAAAGGCAAAGCCGAAGAAGTCGCCAACGCGCTGTTCCGCGCTTACTTCGTCGACGTGAAAAATATCGGCAAAGCTGACGTGCTGACCAAGATTGCCGAAGAAAATGACCTGCCCAAAGATGAAGCGACCGACGTCCTGCTCAGCCGCAAATACAAAAACGCCGTCGACGACGACTGGAAACGCTGCGCCGCCTTCGGCGTCAACGCCGTGCCGACGTTTTTAGCCGGAAAATATCTGATGGTCGGCGCCCAGCCGTATGAAGAGCTAAAGCGCCTGATCGAGCATGTGCTGAAAGAGCCGGAAAGTAAAAGCGCGGGCGGATAATTGCGCTGCCGAGTTTCATCCGAAACAGATTTCGGGTAATAACCGCTTATAGGAGAGCGCGCGAACAAAGATGAGACGACTCGCCATTTATATTCTAGTTTCTCTCATACTCTTCAGTTCCGTCACTGAATCTACTTTTTCAGCCGACAGCAGTACAAAGCTGACCAGCATTCGCATCGGCTTGGCCGCGCGAAGTACCACTTCCATGCCTTTCTTCGTCGCCCGGGAACGCGGCTTCTTTCGCGAAGAAGGTTTGGAAGTTGAGCTGATCGTCATGCAGGCGATCCAAACCATACAGGCGACGTTGGGAAGAAGCACGCAATTCGCCTCTGCGACCGGTTCGGCCGTCAGCGCAGCCGTCAGGGGCGCCGACATCAAAGTGATTTTGGCCGTCACCGACCGGCCGTCGTTCGATCTCATCGTCCAACCCAATATTACCAGCGTCCAACAACTGCGCGGAAAAAAAATCGGCACCGGCGGCGTCGGCTCGTTGGCGGAGATTCTCGCGCGCCGGATTCTCATGGCGAATAACGTTCGCCCCGAAGAGGTTGCCATTCTTGCAACCGGTCCCAGCCACGTCACCTATTTGTCACTGAAAGCCAAAGTCATCGACGCCGCGCCGCTGCAAATGCCTTTAACTTTTACCGCCCAGGACGAAGGCTTTCGCAAGCTGGTGGCCGCCGGCGACGTTTATCAAACGGTGCAAGGCGGTCTGGCGGCGACTACAGCCATGCTCACAGAGCAACCCGAGTTGGTAACCAAGGTCGTCCGCGCCATGTTGCGCGCCACCCGGCTGATCAAATCCGATCGCAAGTATGGCATCGAATTTCTCAAAGGACCGTGGTTGGATATCGGCAAAGACCCGGAAAAGATCGCCGCCCGCACCTATGACATTGCCGCCCCGGCACTGTTGGAAAACGGCACCGTCGGCGAAGATATTCAGAGGCAAATGATCGCCGATGCTTCGGCGCTGGTTAAGCCCAAGCAACCGCTGCTTCCGGCGCAGGTGTTCGACTTTAGCATTGTCCGTAAGATCGGTGAGAGTTTGAAATAGTTTCTATCGATTCAGCAGCGCGGCCACAATCAAGCCGATTGCTTTCCGTCCCGTCAACCGCTCACGAAAACAAAGAAATGCAACAGCTTGCTCAGGGACCGTTATTGAAACCGGTGGTGGATAACTTGCTGAATATATCGCGGAAGACGGGGATTCTCTTTGAAGTAAGATAAAACCCTACACCTGGCAATAAACATTTCCGCCCACCGAACTTTTGTGCTAAATTCGCTTCACTCGCGAATTAAATGATCATGTCAAAGGCTAAGGCATCCTCTTTCTCGATACACTGTTCTTCAGCACTATTGCCCCGTTAAAACAGATCGCCGAAGAATCAGATTGCCAGAGCCGCACACATCAAGATTTGCGAGCGCAATAAATGGCTAACAAAAATATTCTCCTGATCGAACCGGGTTACAAGAACAAGTACCCTCCTTTGGGTTTGATGAAACTTGCGGCCTACCACGGGCCATGGGGGAAAAAAGATAACGTTCGATTTATCAAAGGAGAAGCGGATAAGACTGTATTCGAGACTGTATGGGATCGTGTTTACGTGACGACCCTTTTCTCTTTCGAGTGGAAAACTATTTCCCGCGCCATCGATTTTGCGATTAGCGCGTCTCAGAATCAAGCAGGTAAAGTTTTTGTAGGCGGCATCGCTGCTTCACTAATGCATGAGTCATTTGTCGAAGAGTCCAAGTGGAGGGGAGTACGATTTATTAAAGGCCTTCTTTCTGACCCACCAGCAATCGCATTGCAGTTAGATGATTTCGCGGAAGAACTCTATTCAGACGACCGCACCGGTATGCCAATCGAGGACTTAATTCCCAACTATTCTATTCTCGACCAGATCGAATACATCTACCCCGTCCACGATGCGTACTTCGCCTACGCGTCGAGAGGCTGTGTAAGAAAGTGCCACTTCTGCGGTGTGCCCACACTCGAAGGGGACCAACGTGACGTGACCTCTATAACCAGCATCGTGCGGGGGATTACTGACCGACATGGTGAAAAAAAAGACTTAACCTTGATGGACAACAATTTCACCGCCTCGCCCAACTTTAAGGAAATTATTGCCGAGATACGTGATCTTGGGTTCACACCCGGTGCCAAGCTGACGCGTCCTGGCCGAGTGCCGGTCCAGCGGCGAGTAGACTTTAACCAAGGTGTGGACGCTCGTATCCTATGCAAGGATCCGATGTACTTGCGCGAGATGAGCAAGATTTGCATCAATCCTTTGAGGATCGCGTTTGACCACATCGGCTTACGTAAGCCCTATGAGACCGCCATCCGCTATGCTCACGAATTCGGACTCTGCGACTTGTCAAATTACATGCTGTACAATTTTCATGATTCTCCGAGCGATCTTTATCACCGCATGCGATTAAACATTGATCTTAATGAGGAACTGAACATAAGAATTTTCTCCTTTCCAATGCGGTACCAGCCGACGAATCAAAAGGATCGCACGCACGTTGGACCAAATTGGAACAGGTATTTTCTCAGATCGATGCAGATAATACTTCAAGCGACTCACGGCATCGTTAGCGGAGCACCATCGTTCTTTAAGCGTGCGTTCGGTGATTCGGCGGAAGGTTTTGAGCGACTATTGTCCCGACCCGAGCATTTCATCTTCAATCGAGCGTGGTATGAAGAACTTGCCGGTAAGAGTGAATTTGCCGAATTCAATGCGCAGTTCTCAAGACTAAGCGATAGTGAAAGAGCCGAGTTAATCGCTCTTTTATCTACCGCGAAGCCTAGCCAATTCGCCTCTTTGAGAAAAAACACAAGAAGCAATCGCATCGCGTCAATCCTCGAATTTTATCTACCGCTGCCAGCGGAAAAGGAGCAAGAAATCTGGTCCGTATGCCGCGAGCATCGATTCAAACAAAAACAGGTCGATGTCTCTATCCCTGATGATCAACGCGTTGAAGATGCTGGTTTGACGGAGGCCGCGTGACAGTCTCTGAACCCGCAGTTCAAAAACTGTCCCTTGTCAGTAAGGCGCGCGCGGAAGCGCTGAGCAAGGACGATATCCTCGTAGGACATGACCTGCTTGAGCTGCTTACGCAGGCTATGTATGTCGACCCACTGACGATCTATCGCGAGTACATACAAAACGCCACGGATGCCATCGAGGAGGCACGCCAGCAACAAATCTTTGGCACAAACGAGGTGGGACGCGTTGACGTGCACATCGACTTGCCAGAGAGAGCAATACGAATCCGTGATAACGGCGCCTCAATCTCACGGGGACTGTTTATTCAGCGGCTCCTAGCCATCGGTCTGAGCAGCAAACGCGGCAAGGGTTTGCGCGGTTTCCGCGGTATAGGTCGACTAGCGGGTTTGGGTTATTGTCAGGAGCTCGTGTTCCGTGGACGTGCCGAATCACGCGAGCCCGTGACTGAAATAACCTGGAGTGCGAGGAAGCTAAGAGACCTTCTAAACTCTGAGTGGCCAGTGCACGACCTACAGACTGCCGTTTCAGAAATCGCGACGGTAAATCGAAGCTCCGGCGGTTCTTGGCCGGCACGATTCTTCGAAGTCGAGCTTCGGAAAGTTCTCCGAATCAAGAACGATATACTGCTTAATCCTGACGCGGTTCACGAGTACTTATCGCAAGTCGCCCCGGTGCAATTCCGAAAGGACTTTGATTACAGCAACACAATTAATGAATTTCTTCACCGTCACGGAACGGGAGAAGTTATCGAGCTAGTCATAAATGGGAACGTCCCAGTTCAGCGACCACATCAATCCACCTTTGCACCAACGCCCAAGCTCAGCGATAGCTTCTCTGGAATTCAGTTCTTCGAGGTTCCAGGGTTAGATAGTCTGGACGCCATTGGGTGGGTGTTAGACCATAGTTATCTTGGTGCTCTCCCGAAAAATCTAAACGTTGGTGGACTGCGTCTAAGGGCGGGTAATATTCAAATTGGGAAAAGCGATATTGTTGCGGAGCTATTCAGTGAGCCTCGTTTCAATAGCTGGTGCGTCGGTGAGTTTCATATCCTAAACAAGAAGATTCTCCCAAACGGTCGGCGAGACGACTTCGAACATAGCGCTCACTATGTAAATTTCCAATCCCACATCTCCAAAATCGCCAGTGACATTTCGCGTACATGCAGAACGCGTTCTGGGGCTAGAAACATACTAAAGGTAACGACACAGAACCTACAGAAGATCGAAAATGATCTCGTCATAGTTCGCTCGATTCCGCACAATTTTCCTTTCCGGCAAAGGCACGTGGAGACGCTTCAGGACTTAATCAACAAGGAGCAGGCGAGAATTGTAAAGCAGTGGCCGGAGAGCGCGGAACGAGACGCGTTACTCAAACGAGTTCTTGAGCTACGGCGGAAATTAAATCGAACGTCGTCCAAGAGAACCAAAAATGCTCTGTTCGAGCGGCTGGCGCCAGCGAAGAAAAAAGCTTACAGCGAAGTGTTCTCAGCGATATACGAGGTCACCAGTGATGCCTCGATTGCCCACGAATACGTGAATAAAATCTTGAGACGGCTTTGTCGAAAATAACAAACATGCCTACATTACCACCTTGCACGTGCACTGATTCATCAGCTTCTACTCTGTCCGGCCCCACTCAAGCCACTAAGGAACTCGCCCCCGAAGTCTGTCAGCCAACGTACACTATCCGGCGGCTGTGGACCTCCGACATTTTCACCGGTCTGTGCTGCCCAAACCAACTGGACATTATTTTTGACGCTGACCGATGAACACGCAAGATAGGGGTCAGGAAAAATCTCGGGTGCGTGAGCCTCTTGTGGGGCGATGCGACACAGAATCAGCCAGTGCAGCATGGGACTGCTAATGGTTGTTCCGGTGTATAATACTTGCGGGAAAAATAGCGCCGATATATTTGGATTCGCAAATTTCTGACACAGAAAATTGAAAAGGAACGTTTTGATCGCCCACGCGTAAGATCTGGTCAGCGAGCCATCTTGTGGAAGCGGCTTTTGAACTTCGCATTTCTCCTTAAATTCTTTTGCTTCCGCCAAAAGCTGACTCCTCAAGAATTGACGGATCTTTTTAGCGTCAATTTGATTTCGAATCGTCAGCATTAAGATAAACCAATTGGGGCCACCCGTGTTCTTATAACACTCGACGTGATCTCTTAGAACTTGTCTAATAGCTTCAAATCGCCATACCTTTTCACCGCTCTTGCGAGTCCTAATACGACTCGCGATTTCGTCACAAAAGTCTAAATTATACAAGTTCACCACTTTATCCTGAGAATATTTTTGACCTTCGTAGTCTTCCCGACGGATCACGACTTCTTCAAAACTTCCCCAGTATGCAATGCCCGGCACACCTAATAATTTCATATTGCGCCTCAGTTGAATGATGGAAGCGCGTTCATCCGAGCCTTGATCCGGTGGCTCAAACGCAATGACCTCGTCGATCATGTTTTTCCACAGCTTTACGTCCAGTAGATCGACTCCCGGTAAGCCCATATATCGATATCGAACTTTGTAAATATCGTAGAGATACTTTAATACAGGGGTATCCCACTTCTCACGAACAATCTGCTTAGAAGGATTGTCCCTAAATCGACTTGCCACCGGTTATAATCTTTCCTCGAGAAGATCATGCAATTCCGTCAAAACTTTCGAATAGGAACTGTCATCAAGATGCTCTCGTAAACATTGAGAATCGAAAAGATCAAGGGCTCCACGAAGCTCAGATGGTATTTGGAGCCCCGCGTCTTCCAAAACTGTGACCAAAGTACCAAAGATTTCTGATTTCTGAGCTGTCGTTTGAAATGATACTTGATTAGCTTCGGCCTGTATCGCATTTGTAACATCCCGCTCCAACTGTTTGCGGTCACGGGAGCTCCGTGAAAGCGTGTCTCGTACAAATACCTTACAATCCTTCAGGAGCTTCGCCACTCGGGTGCGCTGTTGTTGAACGTCCAGAAGACCCGCAAGTGTTTTCTTGTGTACCTCTAGGCTACGTTCCTGTTGTGCAATCTGAACATTGTACTCGAGCAATTTATCTTTATCTCTACGATCAGCCGGAAGCGCAGATAGTATATGGGCAAGTGTCTCCATCACCTCCTCTAATATTTCTCTCGCTTTATCCTCTTCCTGGATTGCATTCGCCCAGTCGGATAACTTCTTGATGAATACGGGAAGCAGTTCCAAAAATTCTTGCCGCGTAGAGTTATTTTCGAAATCACTTCTCGCTGCGTTGGGAAGAAGATTCGGGTGTTGGATAATTATCTCGCCGGTGATTCGCCTATTAAAAACGGTTCTCGCAAAAAATGGCTCAAGATAAGAACGATTAGCTATGGAAAATCCAAACTTTTTAATCAATAGCCCTCTAAGACTCTGATCTTTTAAGACACGACGTTCGTCATTAATACATACCCATGCAAAACCAAATTTCTTGTTTCCTTGTGTCAAGGCGAAATACTTAGGCAGATGACGGCCGTCTTGAGAGAACATTTCGTTTGTATACGGCCGAAAGATATTACTGCGAGTCCGCCCAATTTGGAGGGTAAGTGGAACCACGCGGTAGTCCTCTTCGGCGAATTTTTTCCCAATTTCTCGTCCGAACTTGAATTCCGGACGAAAGGGAAGCGGGACAACATTTTGCAGGTATGATTCAACGACGTCCCAATCGACAAGTCGCTTGTAGACATCATTCAAAACACCGCTCAAGACCACCTTCGTGCCATGGTTCTCTACCACATGCTGAGTATCTTCCTCAACGTAAACGGCTTCTTCCAAAAGTTTTTCAAGATAAAGTTTTGGCGCACGCCCTTTTTTTCGCCTTTCCTCCTCTAGTAAAAGCTGGCCGCGAACGGCTTTGAAGTCAAACTTTATGTAGTAACCGTTCTTTTGATGCGCTGCTTTGGTAAAGATCTCTAAGGAATCGCACAAATTGAACCCGGAATAGATCCCGATACCGCGGAATCCTACGCTTTGTAATGGATTTTTGTCTGAGATGCCCAATCTAATCGCTCTGCGAGCCGTTTCAGATGTCATTCCAGTACCGTCGTCGATTACCGCGACAGTATCAGGATCAATAATGAGTTCTATCTTGCGTGCTGAAGCATCTATGGCATTTTGAATATACTCGCGCAGGGCATCGAGGCTATCTCTGTAGAGCCCGGTAGTTAAGATCGGGAGTATTTCCCCGCCAATATCAGCCTTGGAAAAGTTATTTCTGGTTGTCATGAATATGCTCCAGTTCAACAGATCCAGTATTCAAAAAGAGTCCGGTGGCTCGAGTGTTCGAGCGGAGCGTCCTAACCTATCCCCAATATAATCCCAACAGATCCTGTCATAGAGAACAATTTTACGTGATCCATTACGTTCCGACGCTAATGGTACCACTATGGTACGTCTAGCGCATTGCCAGAGGAATAAAGGTTCTGGGCGTCGCGATCTTTAGCTATCTCTCAGTGATATCGATAAACAAACCATCCGGACTAGAGAACTGATTTTGCCCATGACGGCACGACGCGATCAACGCCACGCGCCGTTCGCCTTCGCTCGATTCACTGATGACGCGTTCGCGCACAGCTGTCAATTCTTTTTTAACGACCTTCAGTTCGTAACCATTGATCGCGCGCGTGTTCGCGCCGAGCGGGCATCCATAGAACCAGAGCGCGAGCTTGTGCTATAGAAAGCACTAGCCTCAACCGCTTAGGAGACCATAAATGGCGCGAACCACCGGAAGTCATCTCATTTGTAAAGCGCTCAAGCTCGAGGGCGTGAAAAATATTTTCGGCTTGGCCGGCGATCATATCCTGCCGGTTCTGGACGTGATGGCGGATCAGGATTTCCGCATTATCGATACCCGCCACGAGCAAGCCGCGGTGCACATGGCCGACGCCTGGAGCCGGATCACCGAGCAGCCCGGTGTTTGCATGTACACAACGCCTGGTTTTGCCAACGCGATTCCCGGACTCACCAACGCCATGCATACCGAAGGCGCGGTTATTTCCATCGCTGGCTGCGCCGACACCCACGACTTGGGACGCGGCGCGCAGCAGGAAATCGATCAGGTCGCCATGGCCGCGCCGGTGTGCAAAGGCTCGTTCATGGTTCCCGACGCCCGGCGAATTCCTGAATTCATCGCCCGCGCCATGCGCCTGGCGTTCAGCGGACGGCGCGGACCGGTGCACTTGACGATCCCCATCGATGTGCAGGAGCAAAGCGTCGAGGAAAATGACATCGTCTTCACCAAACCGGAGGAATATCGCCCCAAAGAATCGGTTTGCGCCGACGCGGAGCTCGTGCGCCGCGCCATCGCGCTCCTGCGCGAAGCGCACAGGCCGCTGGTGATTGCCGGCAGCGCCGCCGGTTATACGCTTTGCGGCGATGCCTTGCAGCGCTTCGTCGAAACCACCCGCCTGCCGGCGCTGACCGAAGAACAGGCGCGCGGCTTGATTTCCGACGATCACCCTTATGCCTTCGGATTTTTCGAGCGCGGCTTGAATCGCGCCGCGGCAAAAGTGCGCGACGCCGACGTGGTCGTGCTCCTGGGGCGCAAGCAGGATTTCACCCTGGGGTTTTGTCGGCCGCCGCATGTGGCCGCCGACGCGAAAATCATTCAGATCGATCCTTCGCCCTTGGAGATCGGCCGCAATCGCGGCGTCGCCGTCGGCATGGTCGGCGATGTCACCAGCGTCTTGGATCAGTTGATCAAGGAAGCGTCGAATCACGTCTGGAAGGAACTGCCGTGGATCGAAGAGCTGCGCGCGGCGCGCTTGGCGCAGGCGCAATGGACGGAAAAGCTGGCGCGCCCGCAAACACCGATGCACGCTCTGTTCGTGCATAAAACTATTCAGTCGATGCTGCGCCCGGATGATTGCCTGGTCTTCGACGGCGGCGACTTTTGCCACTTCGGACGTTCGTTGTTACCGGCGCTCAAGCCCAAACATTGGCTCTACGTCTCCAGCTTGGGCATGTTGGGCTCGTCGCTGCCCCAGTCGCTCGCCGCCAAAGTCGCCTATCCCGACTCGCGCGTGATCATGCTCAGCGGCGACGGCGCGTTCGGATTCAATGCCATGGAATTCGACACCGCGGTGCGCCACAAGTTGAACGTCGTCGCCATACTCGGCAACGATTCGGCGTGGGGCATCGACCGGCAGATTCAGCTCGGTCTTTACGGCCGGCCGGTTGCCACAGATTTGCTCCAGACCCGTTACGAGCAAGTCGTGCAGGGCCTGGGCGGCTATGGCGAATTTGTCGAGCGGCCCGAAGATCTCGCGCCGGCGTTGGAGCGAGCCTTTGCCGCCGGCCGGCCTGCGCTCTTGAATGTCGCCGTCGAGCGCGCGATTAGCCCGAGAGCCGAAGCCGCCATCGGCCGGCGCAAAGCGGCGGCGCAGAACTGAGCTGCGGTTTATTTTTTGGACAGGCTGGCGACGAAGCCCGCGTCTTGCAGTTCCTTGACGAAGCGAGCGTCCACCAGTTCTTTCACATTGAGCCCGGCGGCCTTGGGTTGAGTCGACGCCATTTCCTGGGTGACGACTTGGTATCCATCCACAGGCGGGTAAGGATAATCCGGCATGTTTTCTGTGAACCACGACTGCGTGTGCTCAAGCACGCCGCGATCTTCCACGCGCGAATATTTGCGCATGATCTGCATCGTTTCCTCTTTGCGGGTTTTGAAAAAGTGGATCGCCTCGACGTAAGCCCGCATGTAACGCCGCACCGTTTCCGGCTGCTCTTTGATGAATTTTCCGGTCGTATAGATACCGCGCTGGGGAAAAGGGATTTTCAGTGAGATCAAATCGAGCAAGACCGGAAAACCGAGCTTGTCGACGATCGGCTTCTCCGCTTCGGTGAGAACGGTAAACTGCACGATGCCTTTCTGCATCGCCGCAATGCGGTCGTAGAGGACGCCGATGGAGCGCAAGCTCACGTCCTTCGCCGGATCCAAACCTAACTTTCTCAAGCTCACGCGCAGAGCAAAGTCGGCGATGGTTCCGGGGCTCTGGTTGGCGCCGATTTTTCCTTTAAGATCTTCGGAGCGCTTGATCGCCGGCAGGGTGACAAAATAGTAGGTTAGAATGTTGACGCTCCCGGCGATCGCGACGATGTCGCCGCCGGCGAGACGAGCGCTGACAACGGCGGGGCCGGCGCTCTCGGCAATAGCGCTTTCCCCAGCCAAGATCGCCTGGAGGGTGCGCACGCTGCTGGGAATGAGCACCGGCGCGACATCAAGTCCGTACTTGTCGAACAGCCGCGCCTCTTTGGCCACCCAGATTACCGACGAAGCGCCGGGAGCCGGTGAGAAATAAGCCGTGTAGATTCGTTCAGCCGCGAGCGCGTGCGACGCGACCAAAGCGAACGCGAAGCCGAATAGGACCAGCGCACTGAGCTGCGCTGTTCTCCAAGATCTGTCTGGTTTCATCGGCAGCCTCCCTGTTCCACGAGTGATCGCGCGAAGACCCCAGTGGAACACCAAAGATTTCTCCCAATGACAAGAGCACATATCCAAGCGGGACTATGACCGCTGATTCAGGTTTCCCATCGCTTGGTTTATCGTTCCAAAATATCGACGAACACGCCGTCCGGAGTCGAACACTGGAACTGCCCATGACGGCACGACGCGATTAACGCCACGCGCCGTTCGCCTTCGCTCGGCTCTGCGATGATGCGCTCGCGCATCTGCGGATCGGCTTCGCGCAGCGCGGCTAATTCTTTCTTGACGGCTTCGACGCTTTCGACTTTGAAACCGATATGTTCGATGCCCGGCCGATCGATGCCGGCGCCTTCGAAGTCGCTCATCTTCCACGGCGCGACGATCAAGCGCACCTGGCCGTCGGTGAGATAAAAATTTGGGTCTTCCAAGGCTTTGTCTTCTTCCTTCAAGTCGAACAGGTCGCGGTAGAACTCGGCGATGCGCGGCGCATTCATCACCCGCAGCTTTATGTGATGAATCCGGCGCGGCTGCTCGCGTTGCTGCTCGGCCTGCGGTGAGCCATGTCGAACCGTATAAACATCCCGGCGGTTCGACATCCCTTCTTGAGTCAAGTCGAAATAGTTTCCTTCCGGATCATGCGCGCCGTAAGTCGCGAAGGGGCGGTTGGACGGACGCTTCAGCACGGCGACCTCGGGATATTTTTTCTTGACGCGCGCGATCGCTTCGTCGACGTCGTCGACATCGACGCCGAAATGATGCAGCCCCGGCACATAGCCGGGCTTTCTGCCGATCATCGTCACGCCGACATAGCCATCGCTGATGCTCACTGCGTAATTCGTCCTGATCGCCTTCTGCTCTTCCTCAGAGCCGGGCTTCGAACGCTTCATGCCAAACACGGCCTCGAAAAACTTCGCCTCGCGCACGAAGTTTTCACTGACGATGGCCGCGTGCTGAATTCTAGTTAACATCGAAGCCTCCTTCATCGGCTTGGTTCAAATCGTTCCCTTCGGCAAGCTCACCCATCGACGGGCTCAGGGTGACACTGAGTTTACCGAATGTGTCAGGGCCTGAGTTTATCGAAGGCAAGTCGTTCAAGCAGTTCAAAACGTTGACGGCCTTGATCCATTGAACCTCCGAAACGGCTTGAACGATTTGAACTGTTTGAACGTTTTGAACACGAATCACTTCCCAGTGATTCGTCTAAAGAACCCTTCCTTCTCCAGCTCGTCTAAAATGCTTTCGTCGAGGTATTTATCGATCTTCGTGTCGAGTTTGGGATTTTCCTTCACTATCAACTCCAGGGTGTTCTGCATTCCACTTCGGGAAACTCGCGTTGGGAAAGAAAACTGAGGAGCGAAATATTTATAAGTCTCTTCGAGAGCTTTTGCATTATCCTGTTTAAGTCTATTCTTAAGGATCGAAATTCCCTTCCCTGGATCGTTAATGAATTCGTAAGTTGCTTCGGCGTATGCCATCATGAATCGCTTCACGACATTACGGTTTTGTTCCAAGAAAGAACGGCGCACGGCAACGGCGGTCATGGGATAATCAGCCGATTTGAAATCGTTCAGGTTGCCCAGCTCGTTCATACCCGTGCGCAAGGCCTCGCCCAACTCCGGGTGAGAAAGCACCGTTGCGTCAAGCGCTTTCGCGGACATAGCGGCAAGCCGGTTCGCGCCACCGCCGGCCTGCAGAACCGTGACCTTCTCGCGAGGAATCTTCCACTCTTTGAGCAGGAGAGTAACGGCCAGATCGTTGGCGCCGCCGAAACCGACGATACCGATTTTCTTGCCGATGAGATCCGCCGGTTTGCGAATTTCCTTTTGGGTTACAAGACTAAACGGAAACTTGTTCAGCGACCCTCCGACCAGCACCATATTCGCGCCCCGCATTACGGCTCGAATGTAACCCGCGGCGTCGACATGCGCGAAATGGATGCTCTCGCCCACGAGCGCCTGTATCTGGCGCGTGGTCCCGGGAACCAACACCACTTCGCCATCGAGACCGTACTTTTTGAGTAAGCCCAAGTCCTTGACAGCCCACATGGACACCTGGAAGCCCGCGAATCCGGCGTAGCCGATCATGTAGCGTTCCTGCGCTCTTGTAACCGACGTGATCGTCACTAAAAAAAACAGGGTAGCGATGATTCTTGTCAGCATATTTATTGCCATTCCTCGAACGAAAATGTTTTGGCTATTTTAGTTCGCGGCCGCGTGTGTATTCCTTCCAATCGGCGCCATTGGCAATGACCTCGGACAGCACGACCAAATTGCCGAATCGATTCGTCTTCGGATCGCGCACTACATGCTGCGGCTCGCGCCCTTGTTGCACGTCGCGGATGGCATTGAGAATCAACTTGCGCGCCGCGACGATCGCCTTGTCCGACGACACGAGATTCTCCTCGGTGCGGTTCTGCACGTGACCCTGACTTTCGGTCGCAAACGCGTCGTGAACTTGAAAATTGATTCCCACGCCCGTGAAGGTCTGCGTCTTCATCGACGCGCGGTCCTGCTGGTAGCGGTTGGCGCCGCTGCGCGTCAAGCGGTAATCGGCGCCCAGCTCCATGCGGCTGCGCGTTCGCAAGAACTCGTCTAATTCTGTGTCCCGGCTGAAGGCAAAAATATATTTCCAATGGCTGTGATCGTCGATGGGCACATGCCAGTGGACGGCATAGCCGTTGCCCACCGTCGAACCGCCGAAGGCGGAAAGGTTCGGCATGACGAAATTGGTCACGCGCAGGTAGCGTTTGTCCGCGCCGGCGGCGCGCAACGTGTAGATGCGCAAACCGTAGTTGGTGACTTCGACTTCGATGTTCGGCGCGACGTCTTTACCGAGCAGCGTATTGTCCGTGGCGTTGACGCCTTGGACGACGCGCAGCCGCGCCACTTGGGCTTCGCTCAAATATTGATGCAGGAACGACAGATGCACCGGATCGATGTTGCCTTCGTTGCCCTGCAAATAATTGGCGTTTAAAAAAATTTTCACCGCCGTCCGCCGTTCCGGCGCCGCACTGAGAAATTCGTAATTGGGCAACAGCGGCGCCTCGCCCGGACCCATGTAGCTGAAAATCACGCCGCCCGATTCCTGGCACGGATGAGCGCGATGACGAATCGCAGCTTTGTTCGCGCCGCCGCCCGGCTCGCCCGGCTGATCGATCACGCGGCCGCAGATATCGTAAAGCCAACCGTGATAGAGACAGCGCAGTCCGCCGTCTTCGACCCGCCCGTAACTCAAATCGGTGCCGCGGTGAGAGCAGTGCAGTCCGATCAATCCCGGCCGCCCCTGGTCGTCACGAAACAAGACCAAATCCTCGCTCATGATGCGAACTTTTACCGGCGCGCCGCCGGGCGGCAATTCTTCAGCCAGCGCCACCGGCTGCCAGTAACGCCGCATCATCTCGCCGCAAGGCGTGTTCGGACCGGTTTGAGTCAGCAGTTGGTTCTCTTCAGCGCTAATCATGATCGTTACCTCGGTAATGAAATGCCGACAGCATTTACATTCTCGCCAGTCGCTTGCCTGAATTCAACCCCGTAAGGAATCGTCGCACCCGCGCAAGTCGATGTCCAAGGGCAATAATTTTGCCGCACGTTGAGATCGTAGTGGCGCCGCGCGATTTCGCGGATAGCAAAAATCATCGGCAGCCGGTCGTCGTCACGGTAAGCAAGAGTCAGGGATGACATGCCGTTGAGTTTTTTCTTGATCAGCAGAAAGAGAGTTGCGCCAACGAACGCTTACTTCCCATGCAGCCGTTTGAAGAAACCTTCCTCGTCCATGCTCTTGAGCAGAGAGATGTCGATGAACTCGCTCGCCTTTTTGCCTTTAAGATGCGGTAGCGTATGGCTGAGATCTTCGATGTCGTTTTGAATCGCCTCTTCGTTTGGAAAAGGCCGCGCGGGGATCGAACCGAGAAGATAGTTCTTGTGCATGGACTCGAGCAGTTTGGTGTCTTGGATCTTCATGTTCTTGCGATACACGCGCATGGTCAGCTCTTTATTGTTACGGCCAATCCAGATGCCTTCGGTCAGCGCCATGAGAAATGCCTTCAACTGCCGCGGTTTTTGCTTGAGCAGTTGGCGGCTGGTGACGATGTCGCTGCCGGTGGTGAAGACGCCGGAATCGTAGAGGTCGGCGAGAATAGAAAACTTCATGCCGCGGTTGCCCATCTGCAAAATATTATCTTCAGTTCCGAGCGTCGCGTCGATCTTGCCCTGGATCATCATCAACAAGCGCCGATCCGACTCGCTTATCCCGGTCGGTATCAGTTGCACGTCTTTGCCGGGAATTAATCCAAGCTTCGGCAGCAAGCGCTGCAACGCAAAGTCGGAACCGGCGCCGATGCGGCTCGAGCCGATAATTTTTCCCTTGAGATCTTGAACTGTTTTGATCGACGGCATGGCGATCAATTTGTAAGCGATATGCCCCAGGCTCGCGACCACCACGATCGGCGCGCCGCGCGCCGCCGCGCCAGTCGCCGATGAGCCGGACGCGGCGATGATGTCGACGCTGCCGCCGAGTAGCGCGTTCACCGATGTCACACCCGAGGCGATGTAAATCAGATTGCCGTCGAGTCCATACTTCTCAAACAACCCCAGCTCCTTGGCGATCCACAACGGCGCCCGCGTTCCCGAAACGGACGCGTAAGAAATTGTAAAGTAGTCGAGCTTCTTGTCTTGGGCGCCAGCAAACGCGCTCGAGAACAGCAAAGCAGCCAGCACGACTGCGCATTTAAAAATCATGGATCTTTCCATCCTCCATCCTCGATCATCTATCCTCGACGAACTTCAGTAATGCTCCCCTTCTTTCAACGTGCGAATCCCCGCGCGGATCCGCGCCTTCGACTTCACCTTGTGCTTCCACAGCAAAAACGGCCAAGCGCGATAGGGATTTTCCAATCGCGCTTGATTGCGTCCGCGCCCGGCATCGCTCATCGGTTTGAGTTCGGTGACGCTCATCATCAGCAATTGATCCTGACAGGCGCGCTCAAGTTGAATCGCCGAGATGCACGCGCCCTCGATGCCCGGCCCCGCGACCACAATGCCATGGCCGCGCAGAAATGTCGCCCAATGCGGCCCAAGATTTTCGACCATGCGCTCGGCCAGCGCGAAGTCGTTGATGCCGCGGCTGTCGTAAAACACCGGCACGCCGTCGGCGAAGATGCGCGCCTCGCGGTTGAAGGGAATGAGCCCCTTGTCCAACAGCCCGACGAGAATCGAATAGCGCGCATGGCAATGAATCACGCTGCCGACCTCCGGGCGCGCGCGATAAACCGCCGCGTGAATCGGCGACTCGGACGGAATCGGCCCCTTGCCGGCGATGCGCTTGCCGTCAAAAGTCACCGTGCAGATATCTTTTGGATCGGCGAGCACGCCGGCGAAACGCGGATTGATCAGAAAGGCATTTGCACCGGGAATTCGCGCGCTCAAGTGGCCGGAGCCGGTGAGCACGCCTTCGCCGGTGATGACTTGAATGCCTTCGACCAGACGGCGCTTGAGATTTTGGATTTGCGTCTGCGGGGCAGCTTTTGGATTTTCGATTGTCGGCCCCCTTGAACGAACGTTTTGAACGGCTTGAACTATTTGAACGTTTTGAACCCTATGCTCTTTTGAGCCATTCCATATAATAACGCCACACCGGTTGCACCGAGCCGTCGCCTTTGCCGGTGCGATTTTGGAACGCCGCGATATCGGCCTCGGAAATAGTCGCGCTCTTGCCCAGCCGCGCCAACTCTAAATTCATCTCCGCCAGCGCGTCGAGCTTGATCGCTTTGATGGTCGCATCCTCGACGCTCTTGCCGCACACCACCACACCGTGGCCGCGCATGATGCAGATATCGTTATCGCCCATGACGTCCATCATGGCGTGAACCTGTTCTTTGGTGTGTAGCGTCAAGCTGCTTTCAAAGACTGGAATCGGCCGCAGCGCCAAACGCATGGCGCGCGGATCGTAACCGCCAAAAACAGGCTTGAGCTCGATTCCCGCCATACTCGTCAGCACCAGGGACGGCGGATG
>Ga0137461_1000030_pt1 | contig 27489 bp, 28 predicted proteins | sample EasRivERMGT746_2_FD_104650 | JGI IMG/M metagenome (GOLD analysis project Ga0137461, IMG submission 104650) | Soil microbial communities from meander-bound floodplain in the East River, Colorado, USA - East River MetaG ERMGT746_2 | ecosystem: Environmental > Terrestrial > Soil > Floodplain ... | reverse complement strand
CCGTTGGCCGTGCCCGAGCCGTTGTAAACACCGCAGCGTCCCCAAGGAAAATGACAGCGCCCCGCCGGCTCGCCAGCTTTGGTCTGCATGGCGTAGATGCGTTTGTTGTCGTACTCCGCCACCAGCTTCGTACCGTTCGGTCCGCTGATCGTGACTTTCGAGCCTGCGGCGACGATCGCCTTCACTTTGCGCGCGATGGTCCACAATAACTCGTTGGGAAAGCGCGCGTAGTCGGTGGCGAGCAAGCCGGGCCAGCCTTCGAAATAAATTTTGTACGGCTTGACCCGCTCCGTCGGCGCGCCGGCATCGCCTTCCTTCGGCGTGCGCAGCCGCTCGCGATAGTTGGTCGAGCCATTGAGAAACACCGGCCAAACCCAAACCGCAACATCGACCGCTTCCATGGCGCGCAGCGCCGCTTCCGGCACGTCGCCATAACGGAGCATCGGCTCGACGATCATTTCCATCGGCGTGGCGCCGTGCAAACGCAGCGCCGAAGCGAGCGCATCGATGGAATTGCCGTCGCTCGAACGGTCGGCGAGCAAGAGCACCGAATCGCGGGGCCGAATATCCGCCGCTTCAATCATATTGCGCGCACCGATGACGAGATCGCTAACCTTAGGCTTGCCGCCGATCATTCTGCCTCCGTGAAATACAAGTATCGTGATTCACCACGAAGGCACGAAGAGCACGAAGTTCGGAGTCTTATTTACCCGAAACCTTCGTGTCCTTCGTGCCTTCGTGGTGAACAAAATCTTCACACGACGATGTCTACTGCACGTCGAAGCGCGTCGCTCGCTCGGAAACGTTATTGAACGCCTTGGGATGCACCAGCTTGCGGCTGTAGAGCACCATGCGCAGGAACCCCGGGCTGCCGGTGATGCGATGGGCGACGCCGCGCGGGATGTAGGACATCTGCCCGGCGTCGAGTTCCATGGCGCCCCACTCGGTGTGGTTCAGCGAATGGCCGCGGAACTGAAACCAGATTTCGTCTTCGTCGCAGCCGCGGTGAAAGCCGTTCTGCTCTTCTTCGAGATTGTAAACGTCGACACGGAATTCTTTGCCGTTGTAGAGGATCGGCGCACGCGCGCCGCCCTTGCCGGTCATGCCGGTGAAATAATTGAACGCGCTCAACTTGCGCACCGGTCGGCCGCCTTCGCGCTTGCAGCCGATCAGCGCGGCGACATCGCGCTCGACCCAGAGGTCCGACTGCGGGTCCCAAAAACTAATATGCTCCAGCGCCGGCCCATCACTGGCAGATTCGGCGTGGCCATTCGTCGCGCCGATCGGTTCCGAAAGCTTAACGCTGAACTTGTTCTGCGTCGTCGGTTTTTCCGGATCGACGCCCTCGATGACGGCTTCCTGAGTCGCCACGCGCACGCGCAAGCATTGATCCGTGCCCGTGGACCGGTGCGAGATAGCCGAGGGAACCAGCACGATCTCGCCCGGCTCGACTTCGACGACGCCGCTTTCGCTCTCGATCTTCGAGCGCCCGCAGAATTGTAAATAAACGATGTTATAATCCGCCGCGCGCGTGAGCTGGGTCTCGCGGCCGGCGACAAATTCAGTAGCCACGCGCAGGGCGTCGCCTTCGAAGATCGTCGCCCGCGCACGATTGCCGGACAGCGGCGTGCTGCGCAACAGATCGAAAGGCCGGATATGCGGCACCATCCTTTGCCCCATGCGCGCCGTGCCGATCACCGCGCTTTCGTCACGTTCCATCCAAATATGCTCCGCCGGCTCCCGATGCGTCATGAACTCACGAATTTTTTTCGCCATAAATTCCTCCTGTTAATCTCGTAACTAAATAGCGCGCCTCGCCAATGATCCGCTCGGAAGGGCAACCACAGGGGGTTGCCCCTACAAGTCCTGATTCTCTTTTTGCGCCCTTTGCGCGCTTTGCGGTAAATTATCCGATTCCGATTCTTCCTACTTTGTGTACTTTGCGTTCTTTGCGGCCAGTCCTCTTCTTCTTTTCGGCTATCTCTTCCCCTTCACCGCCGGATAAAAATACTCATAGGTCGACGATTCGATTTTTTTCATCACCATCACCTGCGTCTTCCACGGATCCTTGGCGTAGTCCTCATAACGTCCCGGCGCGTTGATGCCGGGCAGATGCGGCACCCAGTCGTCGACCAATAACTCCTTCGGATCGCCGTAACGCGACGCCAGCGCGCGCACCTCCGGCGCCCGGTAAGCCATTATCTCGCCCTTGTCGATTATCGTCATCCATGTGTTCTTAGTGCCACGGATGCGGACGCGATAGGTCGGCAGCGTGTTGTGAATATGCCACCAATGATCGTTGGGCAGCGCATTGTGCGCGGCGAAATCCATCCACTCTTTGGACTCCTGCGCCTTGTCCGGACGATGATGCAGACGCAAGCCGAAGCCCCAGTGAATCACCCCGGCGTTGTTGCGCTCCGAAGTGTTGTTGCCTTCCATGTTTTCATCCGGCCGCTTGAAGAACTTGGGATTGGTTCCCAACCCGGCCTCGTAGATCCACCAATAGCCCTGCCCATCGTGAAACGGATAAGTCAGTTCATTGATCTTGGGATATTTGAGAAACTCGCGCCACACTTCGCCGTAGACGCCGCCGCCTTTCACCTCTGTCACGTAGCCGTCCTTCAAACGAACTTCGATGCGCGGAAAGAAGCCTGTGTGATTGCTCACGCCGGCGAACACGCCGTTCACTTTGATCAAGTAGCGCGGGTTGTATTCCTTGGTGAACGCCGGATAGTCGACTGTAGAATACGGGAAACGTCCGGTCGCCTGGTGCGGAAACATGTAGAGATGGCCTTGCTGATAGCTTCCCTTGGTCCACGCTTGCGCCTGTTTTTCATCCACTTCGAATGTAAAATCGGTGCCCTCCGGATCGAAGGCGTGAACCCGATCGACCCACGCCAGCGGCTCGATGATGCGTTCTTCGGCGAGGCGCCAGACATCGCCTGGGAACGTCGCCGCTTTGTTCATCACCTCCCAGCGGTTGTCGAAGATAAAATTGCCGTAAAATTTCTTCGCGTGTTGTCCCAGCGTGCGGCTGGTCGCGGTGCGACCGCCGCGCTGGAAGAACACCGCATTGACCTCCGGATGGTTGTCCAAATATTTGATCAGCCCGTCGGTCAGTCCCTTGCGCGTGAGCTTATCCGCCGTTGCTTTGAGTTGCGCTGGGATCGAAGTTTCTTTTTCGAATAATGCCTTGTATAGGTCAGGCCGTCTCTCCTTCAGCCACTTCTTGGGTATTTCAGAATTGTCAAAGCGACTGTTGATCCAGCGCTCGGCCTCCGTGTAGCCCTGTTCGGAAGTATAGTCGCGCGTCACCTCCTTGGCTCTCCGCGCCTCCGCCGGGTTGACGCCGACGAGATCGTATTCGGGTACGATCTGCACCTTGACGCCGCGCTCTTCATAGGCGCGCTTGATCGCCTGCATCACCGCGGCTTCGGCGGTAGAATCGGCGACGATCATCACCGTGCCTTTTTCCACCAAGCCCAACGGCGTCCGCCCGCCGGTCTGACGCACCGCCGCGCGCGCATAGGGCATGATGTCTTCAATATTTTTCGGCGGCTTCAAGTACGAAGGAAAACGCGGCGCCGGATAGGTAGACTTCTCGGCGGCGAATGAAAATCCACTCCCCGTCAAAGCGATCAAGATGGCGAGCAAGCCTACCCAAAATTTCATAAGACCTCCGAGTTTTGTTCGGTTCCCTTCTAGCCGAGCTCCGTCATTTTCTGATCCCAAGCTCATTTTGCGCATCTCTGAGAATGGAAAGATCGGCAACATCGCTGAGCGAAACTTCGCGAGTCACCTTGGCCTGCTTCTTGGCCTCGTCAATTAGAATACGGAATCCCACTTCGGGCACACTCCCATCATCGCTAAAGGCTTGCAATACGCTTTCATAGGTCGCCGTGGCGATTTCTTTATCGATCTTCAGCCACTCGGCCATCGCCAGAATCGCGCCCTCTCGATTCTGACGAAAATAGCGGTTGAACTTGATACCCGCTTTGATCACCCGCTTGATCTCATCGGGCCGCTCTTTGATTTTCTTCACGCTTGCCAACACGCCACTGGCAGGGTAACTGAAAAGTTCATGGGCCCGCGTAAGAACCACAAACCCGAATTTCTTGCCGAAAAAATCCAACGGCGGAGTGCCCAAGGTGGCAGCGGCCAACCCCTGCTTCATCGCAGCGAAGCGCCGCTCGTTAGTGCCAAGAGCGAGAAACTTTATCTCTTTGTCCGGGTCCAGTCCGAAATGCTTGAAGATCAGCCTGGCCGCTACCTCAATGTTTCCACCGAAAGTATTAAGACCGATTGCCGTTTCCCGAAGCTCTAGAACGGACTTAAACTCCGGGCGGGCGATGAGGGCGAAGGGAGCGCTGGGAACGTAGCAGGCGACAACCTTGATCGGAACTCCCTGGAGCGCCGCCGCGACTCCGGGCCCGATGCCCGGATAATAATCGATCTCGCTATTGGCCAACGCCGCGATTCCAACAGTGGCATTGATCCGAATCACCTCAGCCTGAAGATCTTCCTCTTGAAAAAAGCCCCTCTTCTGTGCCAACGGGAGAGAGCCAAATTGGGCGGTGAAGTCAGGAATTCCAATCCTGATCTTGTCTGCCGCGTGGACTGTGGTCTGCAGCAGAAAGCCAGCGAGTAATACCGCAAAAAGCTTCCTCATTGAGCCTCCCTGTCGTTTCCCAACTCGCGTCCGGTCTCCAACGTCACGATGAGCCATGGCTAGTTTTTCCAGAGCTGCTTGAAAAAACCGTTCTGTTCAATCTCTTGGAGCAATGACGAATCGACAAAATTCTCCGGTGCCGCTTTCTTTGCCTGCGGCTGTTTTTCAGCCATGCCGTCTAAAATAAACTTTATGCCCTTGAGCGTCGGGTAGGGAATTTTTTGAAGTCTTTCTGAGTAAAAGGCATAGGCGTCGTCCAATAGCTCATTGTCATCCATTCGCAAATACTTTTTCAGCACCTGAATCGAAAATTTCCGGTCCGTCACAAACCGGTGCAGACCCTCCGCGTACGCCTGGACAAAAGACTTTACTACGGGCCGCCGTTCGCGCAGGTATTTGGTAGTAACCGTGAGACAAGTCTGCTGCAGCTCTATGCCGAGCGTGTTCAAATCAAAAAGCTCTCTCATGCCGAGTCGTCTGGCCCGACTCGTTTGGGGAGGATTGGCAAAACCTGCCTGGATGGAGCCTTTTTCCAGCGCCGTGATGATCTCCGGCAAGCCGCCCAACTGGATGATAGCCACGTCCGTGCCGCGCTTGAGGCCGAAGCGCTCAAGAAAAATCGCCGCGGCGGTTTCGCTCAACGCGCCGAATCTTGATATCCCAAGTTTTTTCCCTTTGAGATCCTCCGGTGTCTTAATTTCCGGGCGGGCATAAATCGAGCCGGCAAGCCTGTCCTGCACGCTGGCTATAATTCTCACGTCTGCCCCTGCTAAAATAGCCCCGGCAGTAGAGACCCCCGTGACTTGGGCCAGTTGAATTTCACCCGCGATCAGCGCCTGGGTGGCTGCGACCGCGGGAATATATATGAGTTCCGCTTCGATGCCGTACTTCGAAAGGTACCCGCCTTCCTTTGCCATCCAAGGAGCCGCCTGACCTGCCGTCAGAGCCGCGTAGGCTAACTTAATAGGTTGAGCAAAGACCTCTGCACTGAAGGCTAACAGCAATGCCGCCAGAGCCAGCGCAGGAGGTTGACGGAAAAAACGACAGCCTCGTCTCCTGTGCGAAATGCTCCCGGCATTACTCTCAAAGAGACTTCTCAAGGTGCTGTATCGACGATGTTCGAGCAACGTTTGTGGGCGATCATAAAATTTCATTTCAAGATCCTCCTTTTGTACATTGCTTTACGTTTGCCGGATCTTCACTTACCTTTGATCCCAAGCTCCTTTTGCGCTCCCCGGAGAATCGAGAGGTCGGCGACTTCGCTCAGAGAAATCTCTCGCTCCACCTTGCTAAGCTTTTTTAGTTCGTCGATCACCAGGAGCAGTCCCTTTTCGGGCACGCTTCCGTCGTCGTTAAAGAGCTTTATGACGCTTTCATAGGCGGCTGTTGCCATTTCTTTATCGGTCTTTATCCACTCTATCATTAACTGAATCGTGGCCTCGCGATTCTCACGGATATACCGGTTGGCCTTTATCCCTGCCTTAATCACCCGCTTAATCTCATCGGGCCTTTCTTTGATCTTCTTCACGGTGGCTACTACGCCGCTGGTAGGGTAACTGAAAAGTTCGTTGGCTCTCGCCAGCACGATAAAGCCCAGCTTCTTACCCAAACAATCTATCGGCGGAGAGCCTACCGTGGCCGCGGTCAATCCTTGCTTCAATGCAGTGAGCCGGGATTCGACGCCTCCGGTGGCTAAAAATTTTAAATCCTTGTCCGGGTCGAGGCCCAACTTCTTAAACATCAGCCTCGCTTGGCCCTCAAGGCCGCCGCCGTAGCTGTTTAATCCAATCGTCTTCCCTTTAAGCTCTTCGACGGATTTAAACTCAGGCCGGGCGATGAGAACGGTGGCAACGGTGGGCGTGTAACAGGCCACGATTTTGACAGAAACTCCGCGGACTGCGGCGGCGATCGCGGGGCCAAGGACCGTGTGATAATCCAATTCACCGCTGACTAATGCGGTTAACGCAACGATGGACCTTATCCTGATGAACTCTGCTTGAATCCCTTCTTGTTGAAAAAAGCCCGGCTTCTGACCCAAGGGGAGTGAGAGAAATGGCGAGGAGAAGTCCGGAAATCCGATCCTGATTTTATCGGCCGCATGGACTGAGGCGTGAAGAACAAAGACAATGAGCAAAGTTACGAAACCCTTTCTCATAGCAAACCTCCGTTCTCCACTCCGGCAAAGCCTTGCGATTTGGAATTCCGGATTTGGGCCTAGAATTGAATTGCAAACCTATATCACTTCATCCCCAACTCCCGCTGCGCTTCTTTCAGAATCGCCAGATCCGTCACTTCGCTGGGAGAAACCTCCCGGTCAACCTTGGTCACCCTCTTGGCCTCGTCGATCAGAAGCCGCAGCCCGCTATCGGGGAGATTGAGATCCTCACTATAAGTTTTCACGGAAGAATCGTAGGTCGCCGCCGCCATCTCTTTGTCGATCTTCAGCCACTCTGCCATGATTGGAAGCGCACCGTCGCGATTTTGACGAATGTACCGGTTCGCCTTGATACCCGCTTTGATCACCCGTTTGATCTCATCCGGCCTTTCTTTAATCTTCTTCGCGCTTGCGATCAAACCGCTCACGGGAAAACTAAACAACTCGTTGGCTCGCGTGAGCACGACAAAACCCATCTTCTTGCCAAGAAAATCGATCGGTGGCGAACCCAAGGTCGCATGGGTCAATCCTTGCTTCATGGCGCCAAAGCGAGAGTCGAGAGGTCCGGTTGCAAGAAACTTGATCTCCTTGTCGGGGTCGATACCGAAATGCCTCAGCATCAATCTCGCCATCCCTTCAAGAGCGCCGCCGTAAGCGTTGACACCGATTGTTTTATTCTTCAATTCAGGGACGGACTTTATTTCCGGCCGGGCGATGAGCGCCGTTGGAGCAACCGGCACGTAAGCGGCCACCAGCTTGACCGGCACACCTCGGATCGCCGCGGCCACGGCAGGTCCGAGCACCGTGTAGTAATCGATTTCGCCGGTAACCAACGCTTGGATAGCAACTCCAGGATTGATCCTGATGAATTCCCCTTGAAGTCCTTCCTCTTGGAAAAAGCCCCGCTTGTCCGCGATGGCGAGCGGGACGAACGTCGCGGCGAGGTCCGGGAAGCCGAATCTAATTTTATCCGCCGCTTGACCCGACGCGGGAAACGCCAAGAAAACTAACAATACCAAGAGAGTTTTTTTCATGGATGATGCCTGAGAGATTATGTTTTCCTGTTTGCGAACGGCTTATCACAATAGGCAGGTAAATTCGAAGTCCGCTGAAAAGGTTCTCAATCCGGGGTGTCATTCCGAGCAAAGCGAGGAATCTCGTCTTCGTGCCACCCGGCACTAAGTATTCTCTGCCGCCTGAGCCATCGGCGCCGCCGCTAACACGCAAGACAAAACTAAAACAAGCATCGTTGGCCGCATCGCGCCTCCTGGGAACCGGCGTCTGGTTTTTAATCGCAATATTTCGGAGAAATGTTTCGGAAATTTTGGAATCTATTGGCTTCCACAACAGGTTGTCAAGCGAATTTGCGGCGCCATCGCGAACCGCGGCACCCCGGGTTCGATCGGCACCACGGTGTCTCACACGCGAGCGATAAATCAGCGCGTTAAAATTTTGAAATCGCCGTCGGCAATATTAGTTTAGATGTAAAACAGTTCCCTATTGCGCGGGGTTGCGCAGGGTAATTAACTTGTGTATGGTCCGTCGGTCCGCAGGTATTTTGTATGTTGGCAAACCGAGAGCACCTACTGCTTTTGTTGGCATTTTTGGGAGTCGTCGGCTGTGCGAGCACGGAGCGATTGTATTACCGGCCGACGTCCTCCGCACCGGCTGCGCCCCCAGTGAGATCCGCAGCCAACGAATATTTTAATTCCATCGCGCCGCTTGAATCGATCAATCCTCCCGCCGTGAGCGGCGCCGAAGTGCCGGCGACGGTTCGCGACGAGATTCCGGACCATGTGCGAAAATATTTCGAACGCAAATCGGACATCGATGAAAGTCAGGGTAACAGTTCGGCTTCCTCCTCTTCAACGCTAGCCAAGCGGCCGGCGGCAAATACGCTGAACGGCGACAATCAGCTGCTGGAACTATTGGAAAAAGATCTGAACAAGGCGGTTGAGCAGCCGATGGAACGGCGCCGGCTGCAATTTTCCAAGCAGGTCGTCGACCACCCTAAAGTGCGCCATTTCATCAGACAATATACCACCACGGCAAAGGGTCAGATTCAGACTTTGCTATCGCGCTCCGGTAAGTTCATGCCGATGATCTCGAAAGTGCTCAGCGAAGAAGGTCTGCCCGAGGAGCTTGGCTATCTTGCCTTGGTCGAAAGCGAGTTGCTCGTCCATGCGACTTCGCAGTTTGGCGCGGTGGGGCTCTGGCAATTCGTGCCGGCCACGGCGCGCCAATATGGATTGCGCATCGACAATTGGGTCGATGAGCGCCGCGATCCAATCAAGTCGACGCGCGCGGCGGCGGCTTACCTAAAAGAGCTGCACAGCTACTACGGCAAATGGTATTTGGTGACGGCCGCCTACAACGCCGGGCCGACGATTATTAACAGGGCACTACAAACGAGCAAGGCCAACGATTTCTGGGACATCAAGAACCGAGCAAAGTTGAGCGAAGAAACTCGTAACTTCGTGCCGAAGTTCGTCGCGATCTCACTGATCGCCATCGATCCGAAAAAATATGGCTTCGACAACGTCTACTATCAGGAGCCGCTGGAATTCGACGAGGTCGACGCCGAAGGATTGCTCAAGATTGACGCCTTGGCGGAGATGGCGCAGTCCGATGTCGCAACCATCCGAGAGCTCAATCCGGCGCTGCTACGAAACCTGACGCCTCCAGGCGAGAAGGGCTATGCCGTGCGCGTACCGGTGGGTAAATCAACGGGCTTCGCCAAAGCCAACAGCGATCTAAAAGGCAGAGCATTCGAACCGGGAAACGTGGTGACCCACGAAGTCAAACGGGGAGAAACGCTTTTTTCAATCGCGCGCCACTACGGTCAAGCGGTGGCGATTTTGATGCAGCTCAATGGCTTATCGAGCCCGCGCCTGCGCATCGGTCAAAAAATCAAAGTGTTCTTCGACGGCATTCGCGCCACGCTGCGCTAGGCGCTACTTGCGCTGGTCCATCGGCACGTAGTCGCGAGTTCCCGCTCCCAGATAGACCTGCTTCGGCCGCGCCAGCTTTTGCTCCGGATCCATCAACATCTCTTCCCACTGCGCGATCCAACCCGAGGTACGGGGAATCGCGAACAGCACCGGAAACATATCCATCGGCAGTCCCATGGACTGGTAGATCAAACCGGAATAGAAATCGACGTTGGGATAGAGCTTGCGCTTGATGAAATAATCGTCGGCCAGCGCGATCCGTTCAAGTTCGAGCGCGATATCGAGCAGCGGATTGCGTCCGGTCACCTCGAACACCTGATCGGCGGTCTGCTTGATAATGCGCGCGCGCGGATCGTAGTTCTTGTAGACTCGATGACCGAAACCCATCAAGCGGCCCGACCCGCCTTTGACCTGTTTGAGAAACTCAGGAACCTTGTCCTTAGAGCCGATCTCCATCAGCATCCGCAGCACCGCTTCGTTGGCGCCGCCGTGGAGCGGGCCATAGAGCGCCGCCGCCGCCGCGGCAATTGAAGAATAGGGATCGACCTGCGAACTTCCCACGCCGCGCATGGCGTTGGTGCCACAGTTTTGTTCATGATCGGCGTGCAAAATGAAAAGAATATCCAAGGCCTTCTCTAAAACTGGATTCGGTTTGTACTTGAGCTCGGTCATCTTGAACAGCATGTTAAGAAAATTGCCGGTATAGCTGAGATCGTTATCCGGATAGACATACGGCAAGCCGAGGCTGTGACGATAGGCAAAGGCCGCTAAGGTCGGCATCTTACCGACCAACCGATAGGTTTGATTGCGCCGATTCTGCGCGTCGAAAATCTTTTTGGCGCCGGGATAGAAGGTCGATAAGGCTCCCGCCGCGCTGATGAGCATGCCCATGGGATGGGCGTCATAGTGGAAACGATCGATCAACTTCCTGATGTTCTCGTGAACGATGGAGTGAATGGTGACGTTGCGGCTCCAATCTTCAAGCTCCGTCTTGGTCGGCAGCTCGCCGTAGAGAATCAAATACGCAGTCTCTAGGTAAGTACTCTTTTCCGCGATCTGCTCGATCGGGTAGCCGCGGTAGCGCAAGATCCCTTTGTCGCCGTCAATATAAGTGATGCGGCTTTGGCACGACGCCGTGTTCATGAAGCCGGGGTCGTAACTGACGATCCCGTCGTCCTCAGTGATTTTGATCTGGAACAAATCGGTCGCCTTGATCGCGCCGTGTTTGATCGCAATCTCGTACTGTTTGCCAGTCCGGTTATCGATAATGGTCAATGTCTCTGCCGCCATGTTATTTACCTTTCGCCACTGCTCGTCGTCAGATTGCGCCTTTCTTTTTAGACCATCGCCCCGCGCCGGTCAACTCCAACTCGCCGACTTAGCGCGATTACGGCGCCATCTGCCAATCGATTTGCCACAACGCACCGACTTTGGAGCAACATAACATCGTTGCCGGGGTGAATTCGATGGTCGAGGGCGCGGCGCTCTTGACTAGCAGGGCCGCGAGCCGGTTCATGTAGGGCAAATGGCCCACCAACATGATCGATTGATCCGCCGCATCAAGCTCGGCTTTACCGATCTCGGGATCGTCCTCGGGTAGCAAACCGGCGCTTTGGCAAACGCCGCGCGTCGGCGTTAAATAGCCCGCCAAAATCTCCGCGCTCTCACGCGCACGCAATATGCCCGAGTGACGGATCTCAGCGACCTGCACTTCCCGGCTCTGCGCCAAACGAGCAAGCTCCGTGACCTGATCGCGGCCGCGCGCCGACAGCGGCCGTTGCGCATCGATGTGCGCCGCGAGCGCATCGCCGTGACGGACCAAGTAGCAACGCATGGTTGTCAACTCCCCCGAAATCATTTGCCAATGCGCTGCCGCGAATTTCTCGAACGCTTCATCGGCGTCAAATTGTTGTTGCAAAAAGCCGATGTTCGTATAGTATGCCGACCAGCGATTTGCAACTTTCTCGACACCAAACGACCCCAGCCGTGATCCAGTTTCGCCAGGTCAACAAATGGTTCGGTGCGCTGCATGTGCTCAACGATATCGATCTTACCGTTGACGCCGGCAACGTGGTGGTGGTTTGCGGCCCGAGCGGCAGCGGCAAGAGTACGCTGATTCGCTGCATCAACCGTCTCGAAACGATCGAGTCCGGCGACATCATCGTCGATGGGCTTTCGCTCTCCGATGCCAAGCTCGATCCGGCCAAGCTGCGCGCCAACGTCGGCATGGTTTTTCAGTCGTTCAATCTCTATCCCCACATGACCGTGCTGCAGAATATCACTCTCGCCCCGATCAAGGTGAAAGGTCTCAGCAAAGTCGAAACCGAAAAAATCGCCGGCGGGCTGCTGGAACGCGTCGGCATCCCGGACAAAGCCGGCGCCTATCCGGCGAATTTATCGGGCGGCCAGCAGCAACGCGTGGCCATCGCCCGCGCCCTGGCGATGAAACCCAAAATCATGCTGTTCGACGAGCCGACCTCGGCTCTCGATCCCGAGATGATCAACGAAGTCTTGGAAGTCATGACGGCGCTCGCACGGGACGGCATGACCATGATGGTGGTGACCCACGAAATGGGCTTCGCCCGGCGCGTCGCCCATCGAATCGTCTTCATGGACCAAGGGCAAATCGTCGAAGCGAACGAGCCGGAGAAGTTTTTCGCCGCGCCCGCCTCGCCGCGGGCGCAGCAGTTTTTGAGCAAGATTCTATCGCACTGAGGAGAGAACCATGAAACGATCCACGATCATCGGTTTGATCGCGCTCGTCACGAGCATCAGCGCTTATGCGAGCGCTGAAACCACGCTGGAAAAAATCGACAAGAGCGGCACCTTGATCATCGGCACGCGCACCGGCTCGCCGCCCTTCGGCTACGTCAATAAGAATAATGAATGGGTCGGCTTCTCCATCGACCTGGTGGAAAAGGCGATCGTGCCGGCGCTCAGCAAAAAGCTGAATAAGCCGATCAAGCTCGACAAAAAGGAATCGGCGCCGCAAACCCGGATTCCGCTTTTGACTTCGAATACCGTCGATCTGATCGCCGAAACCATGACCGACACCCAGGCGCGCCGCGATCAAGTCGATTTCAGTCTGACATTTTTCGTCACCGGCGCGCAGTTCTTGGTGAAAAAGGGCGCGCCGATCAAAGGTATCGAATCCATCGCCGGTAAAAGAATCGCCGCCCAACAGGGTTCGACCAACGCGAGAATTATTCGCGAGCGGGTACCCAGCGCGAAGCTGGTCGAATTTCCCGATCAACCGGCGGCGTTCCAGGCGTTAGCGCAAGGCCAGGTGCAAGCCTACACCAATGACGGTATTCAATTAGCCGGCCTCAAAGCCAAAGCTCCCAAGCCGGACGGCTGGGCCGTGGTCGGCGAGTTTTACTCCTACGAACCCTATGGCATGGCGATGCGCAAGAACCAGTCCGATTTTCGCCAAGTGGTCAACGTCGGCTTGATGGACGCGATCTCCTCCGGTTTGTATTTCGAAATCTACGACAAATGGTTCGGCGCCAAAGGCGAGCTCCCCTATCCGCTCACCGCCGAGGCCAAACGTTTCCTGCAAATGCAGGTGGTGCCGAAATAGAAGAAGGCAATAGGCAATAGTTAAGAAAAATCCTAAATTCGCTCGTCTAACTATTGCCTAATGCCTGTTGCCTAGTTTGTAAATGAATTACCAATTCAACTGGAGCGTATTGTGGAGCGGTCAGTCGGGCGGCTGGCTGTGGCTCGGCGTTTTAACCACGCTGCAAATATTTGTTCTCGGCTTAGCCCTCGCCGTCATTCTTGGCATCCTCTCCGGCGCTTTGCGCACGGCGCCGTTCGCGCCGCTACGCTGGCTGGCCGGCGGCTATGTTGAGTTCTTCCGCAACGTGCCGCTCTTGGTTTGGATGTTTTTTTGGTATTTCGGCGTGCCACCGCTATTGCCGCAAGTGGTCCAAGACTGGTTATTCGAACATGGCGTAGAGTTCTGGGCTGGAGTTTTCGCTTTGGGCGTGTACCACGGCGCGCGTTTTTCCGAAGTCATGCGCGCCGGTATCCAGTCGATCCCGAAAACTCAATTGGAAGCTGCGCTGTCCACCGGACTCACCGTGGCCCAGGCCTATCGTCTGATTATCATACCCATCGCGCTGCGCTTGATCATCCCGCCGGCGACCAATGAAACGGTTAACTTGCTGAAGAACTCCTCGGTGGCGCTCACCATCGGCGTCGCCGAGCTGACCTTTCAAACCCGCCAGATTGAAACCTACACGGCCAAAGCGTTCGAAGCGTTGCTCGCGGGAACGCTCATCTACCTACTGCTCTGCCTCACCATCTCGACGATCCTGGCCTACGTGGAAAAACGCGTGGCGATCCCCGGCATGATCGCCCAAGGACAAACCGGAGAAGCTTGAGATGGATTTCCAAGTGGTCGCCAATAATTATGTCTTCTTGATCGCCCAGGGCTTTCTCGGCATCGGCGCTTTCACCGGCGGCACCTTACGTTTGGCAATCCCCGCCATCGTGCTTGGCTTCATTCTCGGCACACTGGTCGGCCTGGCGCGTTTGTCACCCAGCCGCTGGCTCCATTGGCCGGCAAAAATCTATGTCGAATTTTTCCGCGGCGTGCCATTGGTCATGGTGATTTTTTGGTTTTGGTTTATGATCCCGGCATTGGCCGGAAAGTCATTGCCGGAATACAGCGTCGCGCTCACCGCCTTCGTGATATTCGAAGCCGCCTACCTGGCGGAAATCGTCCGCGCGGGCATTCAATCGGTGCCGCGCGGCCAGGTCGAAGCCGCCACCGCCACCGGACTATCGAAGAATGAATTGATGCGCCATGTGATTCTGCCTCAAGCCCTGCGCAACATGATTCCCGCGCTGGTCACCCAATTCATCGTTTTGCTAAAGGACACTTCCCTCGCCTCGATCATCGGTTACGTCGATCTGACCAAGGCGGCGCAAATCGTCAACAACCGCGAGATTCGCCCCTTCGAATTATATCTCTTCATCGCGGTCATCTACTGGCTGTGCAGTTACTCGATGTCCAGATACGCGCGCCACTTGGAAAGCCGTTTGGCCGCTCGCTAACCCGGCTACGATAACTTTAGCAGGCTCACGGCCAACGATTAATTGGCGGTTTTTGGCTCGATGCCGTAAAATGATCTCTCGTCTACCTTTGGAGGGAAGCCGAGAGCATCATCAATCGATAGACGGCCTCTTTCTCGTATGGCGGCTGGTAAAAATCCCGGAGGTTAGCAGTGCTGTGAAAACTCTTAAACTCACCGCTACGGCGCTTTTGGCCGCCTTGCTTTGCACCGGCTACGTTTATTTTTTCGAGCCGGAGCGTTGGCGTCTAATGGTCATATGCTTCACCAGGGCGCCGAGCATCGCGGCGTGCGTTCGCGAAGATTTTGATTTCACCGCCGACTTTTTCGGCATACGCCTGGAAGGCAACGTGTCCAATCTGATCGACCGCCGTATCTTCTATTACGGCGCGTTTGAGAAATCCAATCTGTTTGTTCTGCGCGATCTCATGGTCTCTGTCTCTGGCGGCGAGGGAATCTTTATCGACATCGGCGCGAACATCGGTCAACACTCGCTCTTCATGTCGCGCTACGCGAAGGCGGTTCACGCCTTCGAGCCTTGGGAACCGGTACTGAAAAGGTTTCGCCGCATGGTTGAAATCAATGGCATCAAAAACATCGCCATTCACTCCTATGGTTTGGGTGATGAGAATTCAAAGAAGCCATTTTTCAAACCGCCCGACAGCAACCTCGGCGCGGGATCGTTTGTGGAGGGGTTCAGTTCTGAAAATTCCCGCGCTAGCGCGCTGCAAATCGAGAAAGGCGACGAGGCTTTTGCCAAAGAGCAAATTACCGCGGTGAGCCTGATCAAAATGGACATCGAAGGCTTTGAAAAGCTGGCTTTGTTAGGGTTGCGGCAAACCTTGATTAAGCAACGACCCATCGTATTATTCGAAATGACCACCAATCCGCAAAGCTCGGTGAGCATCAAGGGAGAAGCGGAGCTAAAATCGCTTTTCCCTGAGAAATATGAATTCTTGCTCGTCAGCGAAAAGAGCAATGATTTGACCGGCGCTTATCTTCTCGAACCCATCGAGGGAATTGTTCACTTCGATCGGACCGAGCAGCATGATCTGGTCGCTTACCCGATCGAACGGAAAGACTCCGTCTCGCTCCGAGGGCCGATGTATAAAATGGCTGGCAGCAGCCCGGCAAATCGTTAAGCGCTCGTTGCCAAGCGAATTTCACTTGACGATTTCTTTGGCGCTGGAGTAAGCCGGTCGCAAGAGCAATATGCTGTTCCTCAAGAACACTCCCATCGATCAAATTCTCTCGATGAGCGAAATGATCGAGACGATCGAGAACACGCTCAAAGAAATCGCCTTGGGGCGCGGCTTCGAGTTGCCGCGGCGACGAATTCACCATCCCAACCGCATGATCTTGGGCATCCTGCCCGGCTCGGTTCACGGCGCCATGGGCGCTTACATCCAGACTGATTTGGACCGGCGCATTCATCACGAGAACGTGATGATTTTCAGCGTCGAGAGCGGCGCACCGTTGATTCTTTTCCAGGACTGTTCGATCAACGAATACCGCACCGGCGCGGCCGGCGCCATCGGCGCAAAATATCTCGCCCGCCGCGATGCCAGCCGCGTCGCCATCTTAGGCAGCGCGGTGCACGCGGAAACCCAACTCAAAGCGGTCGCCGCCGTCAGAAATTTGACGGAAGCCTGGGTCTTCAGCCCGACACCGGAGCGGCGCGCGGCGTTCGCTAAAAAAATGGCACGCGAGGTGGAATTCTCGGTCCACGCCGTCCAAAGCGCTGAAGAAGCGTTGGCAAACGCCGATATCGTGATTACGGCGACAAATGCGCGCACGCCGGTCTTCGATGGCAATTGTCTCAAGGAAGGAATTCACATCACTTCGATCGCCAACGGCGATAAGACGCGCATCCGGCAAGAGCTGGACGAAACCACGATTCGCCGAGCGGAGCCGATTTTCGTGACTTCAAAAGAGACGGTGTGCGTCAACGAAAGCGATATTTTCCGCGCCGTGCGCGATCGGGTGATTTCATGGGAGCGGGTTCATGAGATTTCGAGTTTGCTGCTGGGCGAAAGCGCCGGCCGCACCGACGACCGGCAGATTACGCTGTTTAAATTGCAAGGCACCGGCATCATGGACGTGGCCATCGGCCTCAAAGCTTATGAACGATTGAAAGACAGCGGGCGGGCGCAAACACTTTGAACCTAGCGCGGATTATTCATGCGACGAGGAAAACCGACTACACTGTGGCGATCGAGGTGTGGCCCTGTATCCGCGCTGACGCACGGAATTTCAAATCGCAGATTTCAGCTTTCAAATTTGGAATTTGAGATTTGCCATTTGAAATCCCGAAGGTCATGCCTTCGTTCCGCAAGGGTTGCACCTCGATTGCAGTTTTACTGTGAATAATCCAGGCTAGAAATCTTCAGGAGCGGAAATGGCCCACTATGACATGTTGGTGATCGGCTCCGGCCCGGCCGGCCAGAAGGCGGCGATCCAAGCCGCCAAGGTCGGCAAGAAGGTCGCCGTCATCGAGCGCAAGAAAGTCGCTGGCGGCATCTGCATCAACGTCGGCACGATTCCCAGCAAGTCGCTGCGCGAAGCGGTGATGTTTCTTTCCGGCGTTCGCCAGCGCAACCTTTATGGAGCAAGCTACCGGGTAAAGAAGGACATCGCCTTCGAGGACCTGGCGCGGAGCTGCGATCATGTCGTCAAGGCCGAGCAAGAAGTGATTCAAAATCAACTGATCCGCAACTCGGTGGATTTCATCGTCGGCGCGGCGTCCTTCATCGATCCACACCGCATCGCCATTAAACAGGAATCGGAACTGAACGAACATACGGCGGATTACATCGTCGTCGCCTGCGGCACCGAATCGGCGCGGCCAGATGACATTCCCTTCGACGGCGAGTCGATCATCGATAGCGACGGCTTGCTCGCGCTCAAGCAGTTGCCCAAATCGATCACCATCGTCGGCGCCGGGGTCATCGGCTGCGAGTACGCATGCATCTTGGCGACGCTGGGAATACCGGTGGTGCTGGTGGAGAAGCGGCCGCGCTTGCTCGAATTCGTCGACAGCGAGATTATCGAGTCGCTGCAATATCAAATGCGCAACATCGGCGTGACCCTGCGTTTCAGCGAAGAGGTCGTCGGCGTGCAAAAATCCGCCGACCACTCGGTGTCGATCCATCTCAAGAGCGGCAAAAAAATCGGCGCGCCGCTATTGATGTACAGTGTCGGCCGCATCGGCGCGACCAAGACGCTCAACTTGGAAAGTATCGGCATCCAGGCCGACGAGCGCGGCCGCTTAAAAGTGAACGCCGACTATCAGACCGACCTGCCGCATATCTATGCCGCCGGCGATGTCGTCGGCTTTCCCGCCTTGGCCTCCACTTCGATGCAGCAAGGGCGCCACGCCGCCTGTCATGCCTTCGGCTTGGTCTGCGAGACTTCGACGCACTTACTGCCCTACGGCATCTACACGATACCGGAAATTTCCATGGTCGGGCGCAACGAAGACGAGCTTACGCGCGACGGCGTGCCCTATGAGATCGGCGTCGCGCGCTATCGCGAGATCGCCCGGGGCCAAATCATCGGCGACACGGTGGGCATGCTCAAACTGCTCTTCCACAGCGAAACCCGCGAACTTTTGGGCGTCCATGTGATCGGCGAGGGCGCGACGGAACTGGTGCACATCGGTCAAGCCGTCATGGCCCATGGCGGCAAATTAGATTACTTCATCGACACCGTTTTCAACTACCCAACCTTGGCGGAATGTTACAAAGTCGCGGCGCTGGCCGCGCTCAATAAATATTCCAGCAACGGCGCGGCCAGCGATAAATGCGCCGCGCTGTAATAGCAGCGAACTCTCAGCGGTGCGTTGAAACCTTTTCCGGACGGATTTTGTAGATCACCCGCGCCTCGCCCGGCCGATGATAGGGATATTTTTCCAGTCCCAAATATTTTTTCGCTAAGCGATCGATATGCGCATCGGCGCCGGCCTGGGTGATCTCGACCACTTGGCCCAGAATCGCCATGTAGCGATAGGGATTGTCAGGGTCGAGAATCGACAACGCGACCCGCTTGTCGCGCCGCAAGTTTTTATCTTTGACCCGGCCAGTGGCGGAATTGACCAGCACATACGTGCCGTCGAAATCGATCCACACCGGCGTCACCTGCGGGTGGCCGTCCGCCATCGTCGTGGCCAGATGGGCGAAAGATTTTTTGGCGAACAGATCGGTGAAGTTTTCCGGAATCATTGCGGTCATGACGGCTCCCCCAAAGGCAGAATGAATCGATCAACAAAAATGCGTTGCCAGATCGCCAATGCGATCGATCGTGTAATCCGGCTTCGCCGCGACCAGATCGTCGCGATTGCCTAAACCATAGGTAACGCCGCAGGTTATCACACCGGCGCGTTTCCCCGCCTCGATATCGGTGTCGCCATCGCCGACCATCACAGCGCTCGCGGCGGCGACGTTAAATTTTTGCAAAGCTAGATGTAACAACGCCGGATGCGGCTTCTTTTCCGGCGCGCTATCGCCACCCAGGATGTCATCGAACTCATCGGCCACGCCCAAGCCGCGCACGACGGCAAGCGTCAGCTTTAGCATCTTGTTGCTCACCACCAGACGTCGTTTGCCGCGAAAATAATCCAAAGCTTCGTGGACACCGGGGTAAAGCACGGTGCGGTCGAGCAGATGATTTTCATAATGCGCGAGAAACACCCGCATCACTTCTTGGAAACGATCCGGAATCTCTTCCGGCAAAGAGTGTTTGAGCAAATGCTCGACGCCGCGCCCGACATTGGCGTAGACTAACTTTTCCGGCAACGGCGGCAATGCGAAATGCGCACGCGTGAAATTGACCGAGTCGGCCAGATCGTGGCCGGTATCCGCCAAAGTGCCATCGAGGTCGAACATCACGAGCTCAATTGATTTTTTCATCAGCGCCGATTGAAATTGAAATCCACCGGGAAGTCAACGCGGCGCCCGCCTTTGGATGGTGGTTCGATTTGGCAAGAATTTGTAGGAGCGACCCCCTGTGGTCGCCCAAAACCGGGCAGGCACGGGGGCCTGCCCCTACATTGATCGGTCGTTAAAATCAAATTGAACTACTACCCGCCTTTGTTTCGAATGGCCGCCTGTTGTAGTGTGTTTAGAAACCGTCGCAAATCATTGGAGGTCACGCATGAATAACGCCTTACGAATTTTTTTGTATTGGACCGTCGCCGCGATCTTGTCGATATCGCAACCTAGCCTCGCCGCGGACAAGCTCAACACCGCCTACATTTCCACCACGCCGGGAAGTTCCACCGTGGTTCAGGTCGCCAAGGAGGCGCATCTGTTTGAAAAACACGGCATCGACGCGACCGTAATTTTTATTTCCGGCAGCGTGCGTGGAATTCAGTCGATTCTTGCGGGAGAAATTCCCATCGGCGAAGGCGGCGGACCGGCATTGGCCAGCGCGCGGCTTGCCGGCGGCGATGTCATCGCCATCGCCGGCAACGTGAACGTGTTGCCTTACTATCTAGTTTCCCATCCAAGCATCAAGCGGCACGAAGACTTGAAAGGCAAAATCGGCGGAACGCATATTGCCGGCACCACCGCGGAGTTCGCGCTTAAAGTGGGGCTTAAAAAAATCGGTCTCGACCCGCTGAAAGATACTAGCCTGCGCGTCATCGGCGGCTCCCTCGAGCGCATGGTGGCGTTGCAAAAAGGCATCGTGCAATTCACCGTGGTGACCGAAGCCGGCAAAGCCCAAGCCGAGCGCCTCGGCTATCCCACCGTCCTCGACATGGTCGCCCTGCAGATTCCCTTTCCCCAGAACGGCGTCTACACCTCGACCAAATTGATCCGCGACAATCCCGACCTGGTGCGCCGCTACATGCGCGCCTACACAGAGGCGATCAATTTTTATAAGACGCACAAGGAAGACGTATTTAAGATCATGAGAAAATATTCCCGCGTGGATGATCGCAAGTTTCTCGAAGAGGCCTGGGACTGGCACGCCAAGTTCATGCCCGACGCGCCCTACGCGCCGGTCGATGGCTATCAACTTGTCCTACAAGATATTGCGGAGAAAAATCCCAAAGCCGCGCAAGCCAACGTCAAAGACTACATCGACTCGCGCTTTGTGAAGGAGCTAGAAGATTCGGGGTTTATCAAAAGCCTTTATCGGCGATGAACGGCTTGGTTCCAGCCGTTCAATCACTTCGTTCCGTTCAAACCGTTCAAACCGCAAGAAAACCTCCGGAGGTTCTGGCGGCTTGAACTGCTTGAACGATTTGAACGGTTTGAACCGCGCGAGAAGCGCTAGAGCTTTTCCCGGGAAGCCTGGAGAACCTGATGCATCGGCTCGACATCGATGACCAAGCACGACAATTGTAATTTTTCCTCGCGCAGCGATTCAGGAATCTGCCCCATCACCTCTGCTTCGAGCACATGATAGACGGGGATATTAAGCGCCACGCCGGCCAGCGGCCCAGCGTAACTCGGATCGCCATGGGTCACGGTTTCGGCGAAGACTTCGACGCCGTTGGCCTCGCCGTTGCCCAACACCACGGTTAAATTTTCCGAACCATACTGGTCCGCCAGGCGCTTGATGACTCCTTGGTTCTCGAAGTTCATCGCGCCGGCGGCGGTTCAAACAAAGCACTCGGTGACTTGAAAAATTACCTCATAGCCCGCGCCTTCAAGACACTCGGCGATCACCGGCCCCGGCACACCGTCCCGTTCGCCGATGGCGATGACTTTCGTTCCTTTAAGCATTCGACCTCCAGTTGACAGAAAATCCGAAATTCGAAGCACGAAATCCGAAACAAACCGCAGCCAAATAAGACAAAACCGAAGAAAATCCGAAACGGGCCCGTTTGGAACATTGAATTCCTGTTTTGGTCATTTGGATTTGTTTCGGATTTCGGATTTCGGATTTCGAATTTCGGATTTTAATTTGCTTAGCCCTCATTCCGATCGACCAGAAAAGAACATCCGTCCGACAGTTGCGTCATGCGGCCGAGAAACAAACTACCCTTGGCCATGAGCAACGCATTGCGAATCGCGCCGCTTTCAAGCGCCGCCTTGGCGTGGCCCAAATAAACGATTGCCGAGGGAATATGCCCCTGGGTCGGCGCATAACCTAGCATGCCGCGCGTTCGGACGAAATCTTCCATCTGATTCTTTTGAATCTGCCCGCGCATGACCGCCAAAGCGGCGAGGGTCAAATAATTCGTCCGCGGCACATCGCCGCTACCCGATGGAACGGTGATCTCGGGATTGTGCAGCTCGACGCCGTAGCGATCGACGTCGGTTAATTTCATGCCGAGCTTCGCCAGCGGCTTCTCGGCGAGAAATTCCGCCATCGCCTGCGGCGAGCCGCCCGCGCGCACCGGATGAAACGCCGCGGAATCGAGGCGGATCGAAACTTGTCCCGGCTTTGCCGCGCTGAGGATCACCGCGAAGCTGCCGAGCACGTCTTCGAGCACCGGCATGTTTTTCTTCAAGTGCGATTCGAATTTCATGCCGAGCTTGGCCAGCGATCCGCCGGCCACCACGGCGACTTTCTTGGCGACACCGGACTGAATCATGCTCGCGCCCTGCACCAACGCGTACATCGGCCCGGCGCAGAACGCTTTCACATCGCACCCCGCCGCGTTGCCGCAGCCGGCGTCCTCGGCAATCGCCTTGGCGAGATTGCCGCCGCCGCGATTATACCGATCGCCCACCGCTTCTTCCGAACAGCTGATGACGAAATCGATATCGTCCGGCTTGAGGTCAAGCGACTTGAGCACCAGGCGCAGCGAATGCGCCGCGGAAACTTTCCCGGCGAGATTTTCCAACAAGACTTCGGCGGCGAGACTCGTGTCTTCTTCGTGCGCCGACTCAAAAACGCCGACGAGCTGAGATCCTGAATAAAGCGGCAGCGCGCCTTTGTCGCAGAGATTTTGAATGTCCTTCAATGAGCGCAATCGCGGCGCGCGGCCGATCGAATGCTCTGCCGCGTGAGCTTGAAACCAATTCTCTTCGAACGAAACGAGATTGAACTGATCCGCGCCGGCGAGCAAAGCGTAAAATTTTTCCTGCGCGACCAGATCGCCGAAGTGCCCCTGCGCCGTCGCGCCCTCAATCAACTTCTCGTACCAAGGCTGCGGCAAATCGCGCAGTTTCTCCGGTGCCATGTTGCCGATGTAAACCTGATGCGGCGCATAAGCGGTCGCCGCCGGAAAGTCGCGCAGATGTTTCGCCAACTCCGCGCTGAGCGCTGGATGCGTCCGCAACTCGCGCAACGGTTTCGAGCCAAACCGCACCAAGTCCGGCACATGCGTCAACGAGTACGAGACGCCCTCAATTCCGACCCGAACCGGTGTCGTTGCTTCTCCCATCCCCCAATTTCTTTCTAAAAGTTTATTTGCCTTGGTTTTCTTACTTCAATCCAAATTCGAAACTCATCGGCGGCGAAAAATTGAGTTGGCGATTTATTGCAACAACTGACCTGTGGGCCTATTTTCTGCCACTTCACGGAAGTTGAAACTTCGTCCTAATGATGGTTCGAACGCTATCGGCTGTTTTCATCGATTCTTCGGCGGCCCGGCGGTCCGCTTGCGCTCCGGGATATCGAGTGGCAATGCCAAATGTGCTGAGATGGGCCAGCAACTGTCTCAGTGGATTGATCTCTGGAAGTAGTCCGCCGCTCGAGTTAAGCAGAACCACGAGATCGTGGGTCTTGGCAAAGGGGATGTTGTGCTCTTCTAGAAAAGCTTTGAGGTACTTCTCCGCGCATTGCTGGGCAAGAAAGGTGATGACATTCCAAACCGGGTTGGACGCTCGGATCTCTCGTTGCGCTACCGTCCAGTCGCCTTCGGCCTTGTCGATCCATTCCGTCGTTTCAGGCTTCATGAAGGACAATCCCTTTCGACATCACCTCCGTGGCAAAAACTCCTTTACGCTCCAAGGATGCCTGCAAGTCGGAGGGCCGGAAAACGACGATGTCCAATGGAAAGGGATGATCGATGGCGGCGGAAATACGGGCCGCCGCGTGAAGCGGCTGATCGCTCGTCTCCATCACTACGAGCAAATCCACATCGCTGTCGGGGGTCGGTTTTCCCTGAGCGTATGAACCGAACAAAATTACCTTCTGCGGCCCAAAGCGCTCTACGATTTGGCGCGCAATCGCTCGGATGTCTTTTAGAGTTACACCATTATTTATTTCATTCATCGCGCTGACATTCTCCAGAGCCCCGTTTCAAGCTAAAGTTTTCTTCCCATGCGGCGGTATGGTCCATCGCGGAACTGTTTGGATTCTAAGCCAGCGATAGTTAACTGACAAGGAGCGCCCTTCGCACCTTTCCGCCTTTACAAAATCTTCGTTTTGCCTTTTTAATTTTTATTTTTGCCTCATCTAATCACCCTCTGCGCCCGCACCAACACGTTCGGCTCAATCGTGACGCCGATCTGCTTCGCGGTCTTGAGATTGACGACAAACTCAAACCTCATCGGCTGCTCCACTGGAATGTCGGCGGGCTTGGCGCCCTTGAGAATCTTGTCCACGTAAGTCGCAGCGCGGCGATATAAGTCGGGTAAATTTGTTCCATAGGACATAAGGGCGCCAGCATCCGCCCAAAGACTCTGCGTATGCATCGTTGGGATTCTGTGCTTGACGGCGATATCCAGAAGCAGTTTTCGGTTATTAAACATGAGGGAGTCGGACACGACACTGATCGCGCGCGCCCGCCGCTTGGATGCGGCTTGGAATGCGCCCTCGAAATCGTCGGGACCCCGCACCTCCAGGGATTGCAGTTGTATCTTCAACGCCTTTGCCGCGACCTGTGTTTCTTTGAAACCTGTCGCCGACGACTTTTCCGGATTCCAGATGACCCCTATACGGGAAATGCCAGGGAAAGCCTCTTTTAGAATCTCCAGTCTCTTTCCACTTAGATCTGAGATGAGGTTCGACAGCCCCGTGATATTGCCGCCTGGGTGGGCCAAGGAGGCGACGAAACCGTTCCCAATGGGATCTCCATCGCCCGCCATGACGATCGGGATCGTCTTAGTCGCGTTCTTCGCCGCGCGGGTGACGTTGGTTCCATCTGTAACGATGATATCGACATTCAGTTGGACCAAGTCGGCTGCGAGTTCGGCAAGTCGATCTTGTTTTCCCTCCGCAAACCGCCACTCAATGACGATGTTTTTACCTTCAACGTAGCCGAGATCGCGGAGCCCTTGGCGAAATGCCTCGACGCGAGGGTCGGGCCCGGGAGAGCTTCCCAATAGAAAACCTATCCGAGGGACTTTCCCCGTCTGCTGCGCCTCGGCTAGAGAAGCAGTAGTCAGAAAAAAAGTTGCCAGTCGCCGGATGGCGGTTCTTCTGTTCATTTTTCCTCCAAACCTGTTCACTCTTCACTTCTCACGACTTACGATTGCTTTATCACCGTCTCCGCCCGCATTAACAACCAGCGCCGAATCGTCAGGCCGATCTGCTTGGTGGTCTTTGAATTGACGACGAAATCGAAATTCATCTGTCCTCGCTACCGCCCATTGCTCGCACTCAATGTCATTGCACTTGACCCTCTATGCCTTCTGCGACTAAAATCCCCAATAAGAGGTATTTCCAATGCGAGCGACAAAAATTCATCTGCCGGACAATCTATTGCGCAAGCTGCCCAAAAGCCAATCGGAGAGAAAAGAAGTCATGAGATTGGGACTTCAGGGTTTCGCCGCGCGTCGCCGCAAAAAGGCGCGTAGCGTTGTCGATGACACCTTTGCCGCACTGGCTATCAGGAAACACGCCAAGATCGAACAGCTTATCGATCAAACAAAACATGGCGATTAGACCGCTGAGAGATGTCCCGGTTGGCTCAAGCATTTTCGTTGACACTAATATTCTCATCTATCACCTGCTTGAGGATGAGTTGTACGGGGCTAATTGCCGCGACTTTCTCAAGCGAGTGGAAACCGGGTCGATCGTAGCTTTTACCTCGCCGATTGTAGCTTCTGAAACTCTGTTCATTTATCTTCGCGCCTGGGTTATCCAAAATAAAAAGATCGCTCCAAAACGCGTATTGCGCTATCTCAAACGTCATCGCGCGGTGTTGAAAGAAGTAGATTTTCATAAGCCGCTGGCGCTACTTGCCCTAGTACGAATGCTTCCCGTGAACAAGGATGTCATGCAGACCTCCTATGGCCTGATGACGCGCTACGAGTTGCTTTCGGCCGATGCGATTGGAGCCGCCCTGATTGAGCGCCATCGATTGCCAGCTCTCGCGACCCGTGATGATGACTTTGATCATGTTGACGGTCTTGATGTGTATAAGCCCTGAGTCGGTTAGTATCGTTCGGGCGCGATCTCTTCCCGGCGATATCAGCATGTAGGGGCCGACCTGCGTGTCGGCCCTCCGAACGGGCGGACATTGGAGCGCGGACATTCTTGTCCGCAGTTAATCGCGGGTTGGAAAACCCGCGCTCCCTTATCCGCCCCTACCATTACCTCATGCCTTCATCTTATTACCTGATTACCCTATCCGCTCTTACCAGCACGTTCGGCGGAATCGTCACGCCGATCTGCTTTGCCGCTATCAGACTGATCACGAACTCGAACCTCATCGGCTGCTCGACTGGAATCTCGGCCGGCTTTGTGCCTTTCAAGATCTTGTCGACAAAGTCAGCGGCGCGCCGCCATGAGTCCGTATAGCTCGGCGCGTAGCTCATCAAGCCGCCGGCCTCAACAAACTCACTGGCATCGTACATGGCCGGCAACCGGTTCTTTGCCGCGAAGTCCAACACTTGACGTCGCTGAGTATTGATAAGTGAACCTGTGGTCGTAATGAGCGCCTGGGAGCCGTCCTTTTTCGCTCGCGCAAATGCGCTCTCAAAATCGTCAAGGACTCGCACCGGAAGCGATAGGAGTTTGACTCCCAACGCCTTGGCCGCAGCCTCCATGTCTGTGAGAGGCAGGTTTCCCCTACCACCCGGCACCCACAGGAACGCCACCCGGGCAACCTTAGGGAAGGCTTCCTTGAGCAGTTCCAACCGTTTGCCATCTAGATCTGGCGCCATGGTGCTAAGACCGGTGATATTCCCGCCTGGTCGCGCCAGGCTGGCAACAAGCCCACTTCCTACTGGATCGGCCGCAGTAGCGAATACGATGGGCATTGTCGCGCTCGCCTTCTTAGCAATTAAAGTAGTCGAGCCGGTGGTGACGATGACGTCAACTTTGAGACCGACCAGTTCGGCTGCAAGGTCAGGCAGCCGTTCGAGTTTCCCTTCTGCACTTCGGTACTCAATGACAATGTTTTTTCCTTCGACATAGCCAAGCTCGCGCAGCCGTTGGCGAAATGCTTCGACCCGGGCCGAATTGGAGGACGCGGAGGACGGGCTCAGAATTCCTATCCGGGGAATTCTCGCTGGCTGCTGCGCCCGAGCTGGAAAGGGAAGAGCCAAGAGCATCGAGCAAAAAGTTCGCCGAGTGATTTTTTTCTTCATCAGTTTCTCCGTTTCTTTTTCCTCTCCCTCTGGGAGAGGATAGAGGTGAGGGTCCTGTGTTCCAAGGCAACGGCCCTCACCCTCGCCCTCTCCCGCAAGCGGGCGAGGGAATCGGCCCCGCAGACGAGATCAGATTTAATCTGCCTATTGCCTAATGCCTATTGTCTGCTTTTCTAACCCGTGAAGCTGTGATATT
>Ga0137461_1000029_pt1 | contig 27721 bp, 49 predicted proteins | sample EasRivERMGT746_2_FD_104650 | JGI IMG/M metagenome (GOLD analysis project Ga0137461, IMG submission 104650) | Soil microbial communities from meander-bound floodplain in the East River, Colorado, USA - East River MetaG ERMGT746_2 | ecosystem: Environmental > Terrestrial > Soil > Floodplain ... | reverse complement strand
GGCCACCATTCAGGTATTTGAAATCTTGGAATGACATGCAAAGCATTATTTGGTTCACCAGGTAATTGCATTGGTCGGAAGGTTGTGAAGACGCTTCCTTTGAATGCGTGCCAGTCACCATATCTCTTTGCTTTGTATTCAGCTTCTGAAACCGTTTTTAGAATTTCAAGCTTCTTTACATATAGTGGATCATATTCCATTCCATAAGGGTTATCTTCTGCTTTGGCAGGAATAAAGATACGATACAATCCTGTAGAAACATCTTTGATAATACATCTACCATCTTCATGTGGCTTAACAAATCTATCATATACCCAAGTCTGTCCAATCCCTCCTGGATTAGTACCATTTCTTACGATGGCGATATTAAAAGAACTAGAAGGGCGAACGCGACTGCCAACCATATAGTGATAAGGATAAGAAGGAAAGTGGGTAACTTCATCAAAAGCACAATAATTATACTGAGAAGAATCATACATCGTAATATCTCCGGCATGTTGAACATGACCAAAGTCTTGATAAGACTGATACTCTTTCCATTCCCAACTATGCTTTTGTTCATTATATGTAGCTCCTGTTTTAGGATAGTATTCTTTACTTAAACGAATAATTTCACGTTCAAGATCAGGAAATTTATTACGAAGAATAATACCCTTGTATCCTCTAAACTTATAAAAACCTCTGAACAAAGGTAATAGAGTGAGAATCCAACTTTTACCACCATAAGCGGCTCCTCCGTAAAGAGCTTCAAAGACTTCATCAGGAAGTCTCAATAGTTCTTCTTGAACTTCATGTGGCTTAATATTTTTGTCTTTAAGAAAGTCTTCATATAAGCCGTTACCAGGATCAGAAGAAATAATTCCATTAGTTAATGAGATACCCATAGTATTAATCTTCTACAACTAATTTATGTTCTTTGCAATATTGTGCCCACATCAAATCTATTCTCATTTTAATAATTCTCCAATCACCATACATCTTTATCATAATTAATAACATTGGAATTCCAGTGAGAAGATTTCCAACGCTAATGTCCCAAGAGAAACGCATAATTAGGGAGTTGTTGATTCTGTTAGAGACGCTTCTTGTGCATTTAAAGTTATAATAAATATATTATTACCAAAGTTAATATTAGCACGAATAAATTTTCCAATAATAACTTTAGAAACTCTATATGAATCTCCATTAACACCATCACTATTCACAGCAGTTATAATTGGATACCAATTAATTGCATCATTAGATAATTCTAATCTTATCATCCATCCTAAACCTGCAGAACCACTTTTAATATCAATTCCATACACACATGCTCTGTTTGGTAGAGCAAATGGTGGGTAAGGTCCAGCTGGTGGAAGAAATTCAGTATGTAATATTTCTGTAGGAACACCGATAGGAATGAATTCCATATTACCTAGTCTGACCGTTAATAACTAATGAAATAGCTGTAGCTGCTGCATTTGTTAACACATTAGCTCTAACAAATTTTCCAATGATTGTATCAACAATAGTAAAATATACATCGTTAATTAAATCTGCTTGACTAAAACTAGCAACAGCACCCCAAATAATTCCATCAATAGAACATTCAATATCTAATGTAAAATCTTGTGTAGGATCGATACTTAGTTGAGCTCCCCATACACAATATCGAGTAGGAATTGCAAGTGCTTCACTTGGTCCTGTAGTAGTTACAGATGTTAATAATGCTTTTGGAATTCCAATTAGAATCTGTTCCATTACTTGTTTCTTTCCACTAAAGCATTGACTGCTAATTTAAATGAGTCTGGATTAGATCTGAATAGTTCAAGTAGTTGTTCAATAATATCTAAGACTCTACCAGGATTAGTTTCTACTTCTTTAAGAAGTGCATTGAGAATGATCGTCCACATCTCTTCCTCACTTTCAGGCCACATCAATGATTTCGTAGTCAGAAATTTTCTTTTGCTGCGGAGTGTAGAAGTGATAATGGACCTCACGATCTTTATTATTTTTACTATTCTCACTACGTTCTTTACGAATTGACTCAACGACTTTTCCGGCTGCGGTGATAACGGCTGGAAGTTTATCAGCTCTAACATCATCAAGTTTATTCTCTAGCATAGACATAGCACTATTTAATATTTCTAAAGCTTTATCATGTGCTAAGCCAAGTTTAACTTGAGCATCATGATTCTCAATTAGATTATCTAACTGAACTTCTTGTGTTACAGGAGTAACAATGGTGGGGAGTGTGGAGGGAACTTGTGTAGATTCTTTCTTAATATCAAATGGATTAAATATTATTTTTAATTCTTTATCTTCTTCTATTTTTTTACTAACTTTAATATCTACACCTTTAATTTGTGAAACAGAAGGTATGAATAATGACATAGCAGATTGTCTACCATTAGTTTTTAAAGATGATAATCTATTCATCAAATTCATAGGGGATGCTAATCTAGCAACGGCTGTCTTATCGTTTATTAGCATTTGTCTTTCTTTCTTCTCACACCCCGAGTGACTCGCCTAGCTTACCAGATTCTCTGCGTAGAGTCAAGCTAGAAAACGCTTCAATTTGGCTTACATCTGGTCATAGGCCACTGAAGGCTTCAAAATCTGAAGCTTTCATTTTCTTTTTATTTTTTTCTTTTATTTCTTTTTTTATTTTTTTATTTTATATTATCTCTCATTAGTATAAGTTCTATTAAATATCATATTAGTATAAGCTGAATAGCCCGCTCTGCTATCTCCTCGGAGTCCCAATATATAGCGGGCGGTATGGGTGGTGTCACTACATTTAGAGCTTGACTCTTACCTAGTTCGTATGCAACGATGACTTTGAGGTAAATTATATGAGCTATTACGAGTGTTCTATCTGCTATGAATTAAATCACGCCGCACGTCTACATTGCCAACATTGTGGCTCAGTACCGGCTTGCTATTCCATTCTTGGACGACCAGCACGACTAATCGAACATGAGACGTGGACACAATTTATATCAGTCGTTCGCGCGCATGGTGCCGAATCAGCTTCACAACATCGAGCCGTAAAAGTATACTTCCGAACCGTTCCCGCTACGTATTACGCTGAGGACATAGGAGAAAAACATGGAACACCTAATCAGAATATTTAATCAAACCATCCACACTCAAAAGCAACTGGAATACCAAAACCTGAAGTGATTGAGTTACTTTTACCTGTATTCTTAGAGGCTGTTGCTTACAGATTAAGAAAAGGTAAGTAAAAAAGAAATAGCCGCATAGGATTTTATTCCCATGCGGCTATTTCTTTTCATGACTTACTTCGTCTGAGACTTGATGATGCCCGGCTTGATAAGAGCAACAGCGTCCTCGATTGAAACCTGAGCACCAGCGGCATACTGGCGAACGACGATACGGAATTGCTTCTGAACTTCTTCCGGCCAGCTTGCCTCTACGAATTCTGCTACTGGGTCGGATGCCATGATGTAACTAGCAGAATTGTATCCATCGAGCAAGTAGGATACGATTGCCTGTTCATCGGATACCTTTGAGATATCCATGAATTCGGTTAGCGTCTTAGGAAGTGTTTCCGGATTGCTTTCGTCAAACACTTCGTAGGAAATGACCTGCGGGTTACGTCCGCGAGTCTGGCCTACCTTGACGCGCGTTCCCTTGCCAGTGCGAGCCGAGTTAGTTTCGGTCGCCTTTGCTTCTGCTGCTTCGAGCGCGAGTTCCTGTTCTGTCTTTGCTTCGTCAGTCATTGTTGTAACCTCTCAGTTGTCGGACAATCCCGACAAGATAATTGTCTCATATCAGCCTGAGAATGTCAACAACAATCGACTATCAATTTTGTCATTAGGTCACTTCGGCCCGTCCCAGAACTAACCACGCCTATCCACGACTGCGAACGAAAAAACAGAATCGCGAATTTCTCCTACAGGTTCCTACACGTCCCAAACCGCGTCTAAGTCGTTGCAACTAGAGGGTTACTGGCGTTTTTGGCCCGGTTCGCGCCTCAGGGAGTGTCAAGGTAGGGGTCGGTATCTTCTAGGCTGTTTAGGTGTTCTATTCTTTTTAATATATATTATTATATATAAATATATATAGAAGATAGAAATAGATAGACCCCAGCAGGGGGGGCCTTGACAAACCGACCAAGACCTGCTATACTCCCTGAGTGAGACACGATTCTATCAGGCCGGAAATGCCCCTAACTATTGCAACCAAAGGACTTACAGCCCTTCCCGGCCTACCCGCCACCATGCGCGAGCCTGAATAGTTATGATTAGTCGTGAATAGTTTTGGTTAGGATTGCATAATGCCAATCGACGAAAAGCAAGCAAATGAGATATTAGCCTCAATTGAAATGACAGGCGGTATTTCTTCGCCTAAGACAATTGTGACTAATCCCATTGTGCTAGGTAGTCATAACAATCTAGGACAGATTCTCAATCTAAGCTCTGGCCTTCCTAAGATACGGAAAGATAAGGTAGATAAGTTTAATCTTATCCTCTCTCAGCCGCTAGGCATCCGGTCAATTCCCCGGCATGATATCCGATGCTGTCTCTGTCAGGAAATCATCTATTTCCCTTGTTGGTATTATCGCATTGATTACGCTGTCAATCAATTTCACTACTTCGTTTGTTTCGATTCGGCTAGCTCTCAGTTGGTAAATGCTAGTTGTTATAGAAGGAGATAGTATGGATATTGGTATGTGTGATTGTGGCAAGTGGGGAGAATGTCCAAAAACATTTAATGAAACTAAACATTTCTTACAGTGTCCATCATGTAAGAAACCTATGTATTTAACTCGAATGGTTCAACCAAACGAATTAGGATTAAGAGAATTAAATAAAGTAGAAATAACAAGAATAGTGAAAGATTGTTATAACTATCTCCGTTATGTTTCCAGATGGGACAAAAAAGAATTAGATATGTCTGGATATAGAGGTAAAACAAGTGGAGAAGCTATGCTATTAGCATTCAAATCATATGAAGCTAGAATGGAGAAGCTATTTGAAGCTCACTTGAAGAAATATCCTGATTAGTATGATTGTTGCCTGAGCCGCACTCAATAGTGAGCGTAGCTCAGAGAGCAATTATGCTCTAGTAGGAGAGTAAAAACATGGGATTCCGTAACAGTCCTGAACTGAAAGACGAAAACAAGGATGGAATGGTAAAGAGGTATGTCCATCAGCCACTAACGATTGACCACTTCGGCATTCACGCGCAAATCAAGCCGAATGGAAAGGTTCTGATTACTTCTGTTGGTAATCAGGTAGGTGAAGAAGTAGAATACGATGAAGTGGAAATCCCCGCTTCATTGGTATTCAAGCTCGCTTCACTACTGAAAGCAACGAGAACGATTCAGTTCGTTCCAGTTGGAGAAGCGAGAGATTTAGCGCAGGTAGGAAAGGAAGAATAGTTTTGATGGCCGTGAATTTGATTAGCAATAATTAAGTTCACGGCCACAAACTCAAAGGAGAATTGAAATGAGAATTATTGAAATTAGAATTCAGATAGCAGATGAAAATGTAATAACTGAGAATGAAATGATGAATTTGGCAGAGAACTTGAAAGACAAAATATATGACTTAGAAGATTCTGCAATTGTGGATGTAACATATGAAGTTAGAGATGATTATCAGTCTTGAGCTGGAAATGTCCAAACTGTTCATTAATATGTGTGAACATAACTCTCAAGCGCTATTGTGGCACTTAAACAAACATTAAGGAGAATTAAAATGTGTTTACCAAATTTTGTTGAGTTTATACAGATTGGAGAAAAAGATGCTATGGTAGGATATAGAGTATGGAAAAATATTATCAAAGAGGATAATTTAACTCTTTTATCAGAACATCGACAGTACAAAAACAAGGATGGAATGGTAAAGAGGTATGAATGGAATAAGTTAGAAGGACCACACGAAGTAAAGATTATGAATTCTGGTATTTACGCTCATAATAATTATCATTATTATCATAATAATGATAATAATGATAATTATGATTATTATGATAATAATTATCATAATAATCATAATTATCATTATTATCATTATTATGATAATAATAATTATTATATACTACTTGGAATCATTCTTCAATATGGTAAGACTGCCATTCATAGAGCTGGACAACGCTCACAGTTTGCCAAGATTAGCATTCTCTTTAATATAAGAGAATCAGACGCAAAAGGACCAGTAGAATTCTTAAATTGGATTAAAAAGTTTAATAATAAAATATCTCTTATAGCAGAAAAATATGGATGTGAAGTAATTAGTTGGCAAGATTTTAAAGATAATAATAAATGAATGTCTTGGATATGTAAACAATGTGGTCTAAACAATGTTAACCTTGTTCTGGTATGTTACTGCCAAAACGAGCGTAGAGAGTTTGAGCCGTTCGATAGCATTGATGAAATCATCAGTTGCTCACGGCTCGCAAAACTTGACAAATTCATTGGAGAGATGATGACACCTCAAGAACAATTATTTAGTGAGTTATTTAATCATGAAAAAGTCCTAGTGAAAGATATGGACATATTAGTTCTTAGAGCACATAGAGAAGAACTAGCTAAGATAGCATTTGAGGCTAGAGCTAGGCTAACAGCAGTTGATGATGAAGAAAATGGACGGAAGAAGAAGGCTAAAGATTCAGACCCGAATAAGCCTTCTGGATTTTCTCGAAGCCTGAATACTGACGATAAAACGTCAGAGATGATTAACACGATAAAAGAGAGACAGAAGGGATTATCTAAAATAGAAAAGATAATAGAAGGATTAATTAAGTTAGGCTATAGTCGTAGTGAAGCTGAAAGCAAAATGAGTGCAGGAAAGGTCTTAGCTCAAGTTAGAGCTTCTGAGAAGGCAATTAAAGAAACAAAGCCTGAAGAAACAAAACTAGTTTTTAATCCTTTTGAGAAGAAATAATGAAATTAGGAATAGTTGGTTGTGAACAGAAAAAGTTTACTAAAACAACAGTCAGAACAATCCGAAACAAGTAAACAAATCAAATGGCACTCACACAAATAATCCGTCAAGAATGCCCAAACTGTAAAAAGATAGCCGTTGAAGTCTCGCGTATTAAAATAGGAAAGACAGTAATCATCAGATTAGCTTGTGGTCACATCCTACACACTCAAACTCTTACGTCAGATGAAAAGGATTACGAAGCAATCATATTCTCTGACGGCTGCAAACCTAGACCTTATCAGATAGACGCCGTTAAATTTGCAGAAGAATCTAATGTTAGATGTATTATTGCCGATGAACAAGGTCTAGGTAAAACTATAGAGTTTAATTGTCTTCTTCGTCTGCACAGAGAAAAACTCCTCCCAGCCGTTTTAGTAGTCCCCACTACAGTTAAACGTCAGTGGATGACAGAAATCCATCGTATTTGTGGTAATGGGAAAGAATTCTTAACACAAGTTATTCAGTCTGGCAAAGAAAAAGCAGTGCCAGGATTTCAAATCTATATTGTTACATACGATATGTTAAAGAAAGAAGATTTATTCTCAATGCTTCCTGAGGGAACTATCAAAACTATTATGATTGATGAGTGTCAGAGAATTAAAAATCATCTATCTGATAGAGCTAAAGCCGTTCAACGTATAGCCAAGAACACCCCTCACATTATTGCAATGTCAGGCACTCCTATTAAGAACAATGCTGGAGAGTACTTCACTGTTCTTAATTTAGTGAAGCCTACTCTGTTTCCACACTATCAGAAATACATAGACAATTATTGTGATGCCTACAATAATGGTTGGAGTCAGAAAATAGGTGGACTGAAAGACATGGATAGATTCCATGAGGATACTAAAGATATTATTATTAGACGAACTAAAGCAGAAGTCTTGAAAGACCTTCCTTCGATAGAGAGAAAGTTCTATCATGTAGAACTTGACCGTAAGCTAAACAAGTCATACGCAGCCGCAATGGACGAGCTAGACAGTCTTCTCTACTCAAATGAAAGTGAATTTGAGAAGGGCGGAGCTATTATAGCTATAATGTCTAGAATGAGACACATTACAGGAATAAGTAAAGTTACAGAATGTATTGATTTCACTACAGAGTTTATTTTGTCTAATGAACGTAAGATTGTAATTTTCTCACACCATCAAGATGTGATGGAGATGTTAGAAACACAATTAAATCCATGGCTAGAAGAAGGTGGCTATGGTAAAGTTTGCAAGATGCACTCTGGTTTAGATGGAGATGCTAGAGCCGCTCTCGTCGAGAAATTCAAGACTGATGATAAATGCAGAGTAATGATAGCTTCTACGTTAGCCGCTGGTGAAGGTCTCAATCTTCAGTTTTGTTCTGATGCAATCATTCTTGAAAGACAATGGAATCCAGCTAACGAAGAACAAGCTGAGGCTAGATTTCATCGGTTTGGTCAGTTTAACAACGTATCAATTACATACATGCTTGCTACTGAAACTATTGACGAATATTTCACTGAATTAGTAGAAGTTAAACGTAGTATTGTAGCCGCAACGATGGATAAGAAAGAAATTCAATGGAATCAGCAGAGCTTAATGAAGGAGCTTGCTGAGATTTTAGTAACTAAAGGGAGGAAAGCATGGAGCCTCTAAACAAGAAGTTGTCTAAAAAGTATCTTAAAAGCTATAAGAGGTATTGTATCGCTGATTTACAAAGGTCACTACAAAGGAGTCTAGAAGCTAGAAGTAAAGCAGAATTAAGAATTATCATGTTAATGGAAGTTTTACGCGTTAGATTGGAGGAATAATGGCTAGAACACTCAAATCTCTAGAGATTGAGTTATCTCCATATAACTATTTAATTCTAATGGAAACATCAGATGATAAAATAATACTTATTCATTCAATAAATACAGAAATTATTTCTTCTATCAAACTCACACTCCGACAGGCTCTCCAATTAAGAGATAATCTTTTAGCATTAAATAATAGAATTGTTACTAGCAAACCTAGAGTGGAGAAGAAGTGACAAACCTTAAAGAGATTCATGGTTTAAATACTTATTGTGGTCCTGCTGTTCTCAGTGCTCTTACAGGCCGTTCAACAGATGAATGTGCATCTATCATTAGTAGAATTACTGGACAAGCTACTATTAAAGGAGTCTACGTAAGAGATATTCTTAGAGCATTAAAATTATTTAAATTTGATGCCACTAAAGTAGAAGGTGGTAGAACACTCTATGGAACTATGCTGCGATTAGCAGACAAAGATGGTTTCTATATCATTGTAATCCCACATCACTACGTAGCTTTAGAAGTAAATAATCATCAAATCTATCTTATAGATAATCATACTAAAAGTCCTCTACTTGCATCTTCATCGGCTAGGATGATGCAGAAAGTTGAGGAAGTTTACAAAGTTTCTCAAAAAGCAGAACCTAAATTTATTGCTTCTCAAATAAGAATTGATAAAAATATGGATTATAATGGAAATAATGTTGAATTAACTATCTTCTCAGTGAATAGATATGAAAATCCAGAAGATGATACGCAATATAAATTAGGCAATATTAAATTTAAAACCATTGATGAATTAGCAGATATAGTTAAAGCATTGAATGCAGAATTAGGAGTAAAAATCTAATGCCTTTCGAGTATGATAAGAATCTCTGTCCTGAATGCAATGGTGAAATGATTGCACGTTCAGGACAGTATGGTAAATTCTGGGGATGTAAAAACTTTCCTACGTGTAAAGGAACTAGAGATAGTCAGGGACGTTCTAAGCAAGATAGAGCTAAGTGGAAGGCTGAACAAGTCGCAAAGACTACAGATTCAGTAGATTTAGTAAATGATGAAACATTAGATACATTTAGACATGTGGAGTGGAATAGAAACGTACAAGATAAAATCACATTTAAGAAGAATTAAATCAGAAGCAACAACTGGCCGAAGGCTAAAATGAAACTCACCCGCAAACAGGAACTTCAACTAATTGATATTGGTCTTAGCATCGTAATCTCTAAATCACTTTCAACTGAAAAGAAAGAAAAGAAGTCTGAGAAAAAACATTGGACTCAGACTGCGGCTGGTAAGAAAAAGTTAGCTAAGAGAATGGTTAAACAGTGGAAAGATAAGAAAAATGGCAAGAATTAGACGTATTATTGCACCTAGATTAGCTAATGGAGATAGTAGAGTTTCTTTTGGTCATGGCTTACCACCAGCTATTAAAGAAGGCTTACGTAAAATTGCGTATAGTGAAAATAAATCTATGTCTTGGGTAATGGAAGAAGTAATCATTGATTATTTCTCATTGCGTAGGCCAGCATACAAAAAGAGGAAGAAGTGACATTAACTTTAGCTCATCATTCATTTCCAGATGATTAAATGAGTTATAAACAATATTTAACCTACTTACATTTTATTGCCTCCATTAAAGAAAAAAAGAAAAGTATTATTTTTGGTTATGATTATGTAGTTCTTAGTAAAAAGGCATACGAATCTTTAATTAATCTACATCATTCAGAGATAAAATCCTTTTCATATGATGAACCTCAAATGAATGATTGGATTAAGAAGAGATTCTTAGACGACAAATGAATGACTCCTGGATTGATGTCCTAAATGGATAATAATTTCAGAAGATGTTCCTCTAGGAACTAATTATGAAGTACTACGTGGTCCATCTAATTTTGTTATTTATGATAAAGAAAATGGTAAGAAGCGATTAGTAGCATGCTATTATGTTAAAGGTAATGGAAGTACTGGTTGGATTCCAATAATAGTTTTTGGAGATTGAGTGACTGACATCCTCTCACCGAAGGTGAACATCGTCTTAGATGCATCTAAAATAGATTTGTTTGAAACCTGTCCTGCTAGATATAACTTCAGACATAATCTTAATAAGACTCTTCCACTCATTAACAAAGCTAAAGCATTAGATTTAGGTTCTATTGCTCATGGAGGTCTAGAAGTCTATTTCAAAAGTCTTGCAGCCGGATTGCATTACGACGACAGAATGCAAGCTTGTCTAATGAAGATGCGAGAACTCAGTAGTGATCCTGAAAATTCTAATTCAGAGCCAGATGGAGTTCGTATTTTGCTTAGAGCGGTAGAAGAAAGTTGTGATTTCTGGCGCTCTGAAGATGAAAATTGTTTAGATATTTTAGAGGTAGAATCTCCATTTGCCTACATACTATTTGAGGATAACTCCGTAAGAATCATAATAAGTGGGAAAATAGATTTACTCGTAAACTTCAAAGGATTAGGTAGGAATGCTAGTTATGATAGACTTCCTATCGACCATAAAACATTCTCTCGTGATGGAGTTGTTCATAGGAAAGCTAATCAATTTATCAATTATTGTAATGCAGTTGAAAGTAATTATCTTGTTGTTAATCGTATTGGATTACAGAATCCAGATGCTAAGAAGCCGGTACCAGCCGAAGATAAATTCAAAAGACTTCCTCTAAGTTACGACTCAATCTATATACAAGATTGGAAAGACAATCTTACTAAACTAATTCTAAATGAATATCTTACTTGCGTAGCAACTGATGACTGGATTGAGAAGCCAACTAGTTGCAACAAGTTCAATCGACTCTGTGAATATTATCCTATCTGTGATAGTTCAGGTAAGGAAGCTAAGTTACATAAATTAGAGACTCAGTATATTGATGCCGAACCTTGGGATGTGACGAAAGGACTCGGAGAATGACCAGTTTAACTTCAAGAGATATTGAAAGAGAATTTATGAATCCATATAGACAGTACGCAAGTTCTGATATTAGACAACTTCTTGGAATGATAATAAATAGAATGATTGAGTTAGAAGATATACTAAATGACCAAATTGAAGATACTGTTAGTAAAGATTTAACTAAAGCAATCATAACAAAATAATGACTCTAGAAGAAGCTGTAAAATTTCTAGATCTAGAAAAATTAGGTGATATTTATCGTAACAAATCAGGTAATTATATACATATTCTTGTCAAATCAGTTGACATAGACACATTAGCAACATTAGATGGTGATTTCTCATTAGAAGATGTAGAAGCCATTGCTATTATAATGAAAGAAGCTAAGAGATAAGGATGGAAATTTTTACTACTGGGGGAATAACTATACTTGATTCAACTATGAAAGAAAATGAAGTAAGATTGATTAAATCAATTAAAGAGTTATATGGATTTGAAATTAAAAATGACACTGGTCATCATTTATTTATAGAAGCTGAATTTAATTTTGATAAGCTTAGTAAATTAATTATTCGACGATAAAACAAGACTCGCTGCAAAAGACAGACTGAGTAGTCTATCATGCCCATGAAAGTAATGGGAAGAAAGAAATATCAGTTAACTAAAGCAGCGACAGCCGGAGTTGATATGTTAATTAGCTTCAAATTGCAAGCAGTTCATTTCGGCTCCGGCGCCTTCTTAGAGAAAAGAAATGAAAGTTGAAGATTTAATTGAATTATTAAAACTATGTCACCCCAAAGCAATAGTTAGAGCTTGGGATGGTGATTCTGGAGATATAGAGGAAGTAACTGGAATTACATATAATGATGCTGAAGTACAGATTCACACAGATGACATCACATGACTGAAAAACCAAAGCACGTTCATAAATTAAAGAGACTTAAGTATAAATCTGGTAATACAATATATTTCTGTGCTCTACCAGATTGTAATTACAAAATAGCTATTCCTCTAGCTCTAGGCAAAAGGTGTATTTGCTGGCGTTGTGGTAATGAATTTTTAATAAATGAATACTCATTAAGATTAGCTAAGCCTCATTGTGATAATTGTCATAATCCTAAACAGATATTAAAGAATGAAATTCATAATGAAGAAACTCCAATAATTCATACAGAATTGACACTCTCCGACAGACTCACTCAAGCAATCAATAAAGTTCAACCAGAAGAAGGAGACATCTAAATGGGAGAACTAGATTACGCATCTGAAAATAGAGATCCTATTGAAGATGATGATGAAGATGATGATAAGTTTTATGATGAAGACGATGATGAAGATATAGATTCAGATGATGAAGATGAAGATGAAGAGGACAAAGAATGGGAAACTTAGAACCTACTGATATTGATGCTCATAAAGATGAAATGGTTAGACGTATATTATCATTAGAAAGATCTAGAACATTTCCATTAGATGTTGATGATGAGTCTCAATTATTAGATATATTAAAAGTTATAGCAGATAGAATCATTCAGATTGAAGAAAGACTAGCAAAACTTGAAAGCTAGTTCAATATCTCTCGACAGTAAATATTCCTTCCTATTTAAATCTTCTCCTGGATTTGGTAAAACCTTAGCCGCTGCCAGCTTTGCAATGGAAGGACCAGTCTATCTAAGCTATTGGGATAAGAAATCTCCTATTGAGTTAGTTACATTCTTCTCAGAAAAGCGTTTCGGTAGTCTAGGAAAGAAGATTTTAGATAATATTGAATATGATGTATATGATTCATCTAATGCAGGAGACTATTTAAACAAAGTTATTAGTTGGCTAGATGATTGTAGGTATTTTGCTATTATTAATGATTCATTAACTTATATGACTTCAGCCGCTGTCAACTGGAGTTTGAATTTTGGTCATAAAGAAAGAATATTTAAGAAGTTAAAGGATATCCTCCCAGATTGGGATGAGTATAAAGTTGAAACAAGTTTAGTAAGTCAGTGTCTTGATCTCTCCCGCAAACTTCCCTGTCATGTTATCTGGACTGCACATCCATTACCTCAAACCAGAATAGAAGGCTCTGGTAACTCTATTAGAGTCACTAAAACTAACTCTATTGTTAGTTATGGCTCAAAGGTTGCCGGATTAGTTCCAGGTGCATTCACAGAGATATATCATTTCTCCCAACAAGCTAACTTTTCTGAGGGGAGAACATCTAAAAAGTTTATTGTTAATACTGAAGCTATTGGGGATGAGTTTGCTAAGAGTCCATTATTATCAGATTATGTAAAGGAGTTTGATATTACTGACAAATTGTTCTATCAAGTATGGAAGGATTTAGTTAATAAGAGTAGGGGTATTGAGCCTGTAATTAAGACTGATGAAGAACAAGCTAAAATAACTAATCCATTCACTGAGAAGAAATGGTGAAGAATGTGTGATGAAAAGGCAACGTCTGCTGATAATCAATATGAAACAACTAGACAAGGTATACAAGCTAGTCCTGAATCACATATGGTTTATGAACTTAAACAACAAAGAGAATATCTAATTAGAAAATTAATTATTGTTCAAGAGGCTATTGATGCTGTAAGCGCAGTACGTTATTAATCACTCACAACAACAAAACGAAGGACAAAACAACAATGGGATTCAATCGAGTTCTTACACCAGACGACCTCAAGCGTGGAGATCTAGCAGAAGTAGGTTGGCATCCGATGGAAGTCATTGATTATAGTGATAAAGATGCTGATACTGATGGTTCTAACAACAGCGTATTCCAGTTTAAGATTATTGATGGTAATAGCAAGGGTGTTATTTGTCAGAAACTATTTAACGAGAAGGCTTTAGGCTTCGGTAAAGCTCTGTGGACTACGTTTGGTTTCCCTAAGGACGAACAGGGAAATATGGCGTTGTCTTCAGATCTTTTCCGTAAGACTATTGGCTTTAAACTCATGGGATATATTAAGCGTGGTAAATCCAATAAGGGTAATGAGTTCAATGATATTGTTGACTTCAAGCCGCTGACGTAGTAAATTTGCCGGCTATTCAAAACATCGAGTAGCCGGCATTTTTCTTGAATTGAGAGCCAATGAGAGAACCCGTTAAGATTGATTGGATAGAGAAAGCAAAGGAGACTTTTAGATTTCATCGTTCTAAACTTCTATCCAATAACAAGTGGACGTTGACCTTAACGGCTAAGTCTCTTAAACGTTCAGTTGGTTCTGTTAGTGAAGATATTATGATAGCTAGATGGTTAAGAACTCACGAGGAACAACTAGAGAAGTATGATACAGCTTATGAAGCATTAGCGTTTATTCGAGATAAGAAGAAGACTCAAGATCTAGAGGCAGAAATATGATTCCAGAAAATACTACTTGTCCAGTTTGTATTCATATCAGAGAAGGCTGTGATGAAACTTGTAGTAGCTGTACAGATTGTTATGTTAAAACTGGTGATACCAAATGTGATCAAAAATGTGAACATGCTAAACATGAAGATGATGGTGGATTCTTTATTGATGGTAACCATCCAGATGCGATGTTTGGCTAATGCCAAGTCATCCTGATGAAGTAAAGCCAAACTATTTTGATTGGTGGAGTATTCCATTTTTTGAGTGGCATGTTCATGTTGATTATAATACGAATATATGGACAGTTCTACGGTATGGTAAACTTGTATTAAAAGATACTTTTGATGCCTAACTACATTCCAGGAATAGGTTCAGTCTCTCCTAAATTAATGATTATAGGAGAAGCTCCAGGTAAATATGAAGATGAACAAGGAGTTCCATTTGTAGGACCAACAGGTCAAATGTTAAATGATTGGTTATTCAAAGCTGGAATTAATAGATCTGATTGTTACATCACTAACGTTGTCAAGTTTAGACCTCCTTTGAATGATCTCAAAAAACTACATCTAATTGGCGTTGACATTGGTCAACAGATGCAGGAGTTGTGGGATAATGAAATTAACAAACTTCATCCTAACTGCATTCTTGCTGTCGGAGACTTGGCCTTACAGGCTTGCTGCGATGTTTCTGGCATCCTTAACTATCGTGGTTCTATTCTTACTGCTAGAGATGGTCATACTAAAGTAGTTCCAACTATTCATCCAGCAGCTTTATTTAATAGAAGTAGTAGTGAAGGAGATGATAAAGAACAAAAGGGAGGATTATCTTGGACCTGGACTAAGATAATTGAAGCAGATATTTTCCGAGCAGTTGAGGAATCACAAACTAAAACTCTAGTTCTTCCACAAAGAACATTATCAATAGCTCATAATTCACTCGATCTCCACAGATTCTTTCGAGAATATGAAAAACTCGACCTCGCAGCGAGTGATATTGAGTCCATTAATTGTGTTCCTGTGTGTATTGGTTTTGCTTTTAATAAGCATCATGCAATCTCAGTTCCGCTTCTCCGTTCTATTGGCACTAATAAACTTACTGATATGGGTGATAATGAACTTGATGAAGTCTGGAGATTGATTGATGGACAACTCAGAAGATTACGTCTCATCGGCCACAATTTTAAATATGATGAATTCAAACTTGGACTTATTGGATTCGAGTGCCCTAAAGTATATTCAGATACTCTTATTAAGACCAGAGTCATCTTCCCGGAACTTCCAGATAAAAGCCTACATACTGTATCAAGTATCTGGACACGCGAGCCATTCTATAAAGATGATGGAAAAGAATTCAAACTTGGAAAATCAAAAATAGATCAACTTCTTATCTACAATGGACGTGATTGTGCTGTAGAGTTTGAGGTTGATGAAGCTCAAGAAGTAGATTTACGAGAGTTAGCAGAACGTTTCAACGTTCCTCTCGTTGATTATTATTATAATTATATGATGAAGAAACATAAACTATATTTGAAATTAGAAACTACAGGTAAAGTAGTTGATATAGCTAGACAAAAAGAACTCAAAGTTAAATATACAGCTATGCAGGAGACTGTACATGAGAAATTAATTAAAGCTATCGGCCAAGATGTTAATGTTAAATCCTATCCACAAGTATTTGAACTTCTCTATAAGATTATGAAGTTTAAGATGCGAAAGAGAGATCCAACTTCTGAAGACACAATTGTTTCATTACTAGGAAGTTGCAAAGACAAAGTGAAGAAGGAGATTCTAAATGACCTCCTTGAAGAACGAAGAATTAGAGACCAAAAATCAAGACAAATATCTTTCTGCCCGGATTACGATGGGCGGTGTAAATCTGCTTATAATATTTCCGCTACAGAAACTTGTAGAAGTTCAACTGGAATACTTAAGAAACCTCTCAGACCAAAAAAGATTGGACTTGCAGATCACACCATTTCTACACATGGAAGACTTGGAAAAGATATTAAATCCATGTTCCTCGCAGATAAGGGAAAAGTTATTATCCAAGTTGATTCTAGTCAGGCAGAGCCTAGAGTCGTTGCTGTATTAAGTGAAGATTGGGAATTACTTGAAGCATTTAAAAATAACATAGATATTCATCGTAGGACAGCCGGATTGATATTTGGCTATACACAACGGCTAGAACTCTCTGCTAACTTCAAACATCCTATTGTAGACTTTCTTCCTAAAGATGGTCCTGAAAGATACACTGGTAAAACTACACGTAACGCAGGTAATTATGATGTTAAGAAACATACATTCATGACTAGCTTTAATACTAATGCACAGAAATATGAAATTCCTATGGATATATCTGAATGGAGAGCTGGTCAAATGTTAGAGATATTTCATACAGCTAGTCCAAAGATTAGAGGCGTGTTTCATGCACAGATCAAAGAAGCAATTGATACAACTCGTGTTCTTATTGACCCTATGGGTGGTGTACGGATATTTAATGGGCGTATGGATGATTCTTTATATGGCGAAGCATATGCCAACATTCCTCAAAGAACAGTTGCTCATGTCGTGCAAGGGGCTGCTATAAAAATAGATGAAGAATTAAATGGTGATACTGAAGTCCTCTGGGCAGAAGAAAAGCATGATGCTCTCTATCTTCAAGTTCCAGAAAACAATTGGGAGGTGTATGCAAGACTTATGAAGAAACATATGGAAGTTCCAGTAGATTTTAGTATTTACTGTACACTCAAACGAGATTACAAATTAGTTATTCCTTGTTCTGTTGAGATTAGTCACACTAATTATGCTAGTTTTGAGAAAGTGAAATTATGACATATCAAATTACATTCAATGGTAGTAAAGGATTTCATCAAATTACAATCAAATGTAGAAATATTAAAGAACTTTTATATGAAATAGAAAAATTAAGTTATAATTTTGGAGAGCCATTTGATATGATTTATCTTGTTGATGGAAGGGGAAATTCTGATGCTGTCAGATAATGGAATCACAATTCTTGATTCTTCTATGAGAAAAAATGAAATCAGAATACTTAAATCACATGTTGAAGTATTAGGATTTACAATAGATAATAGAACAGGTCATCATCTCTATATTGAACCAGACTACGATGAACTTGGTAAAGTAATAAGAATAAGGATCATGAAATGACAGCCGAACAGCTTCGTCAGTTCTTCAATGATACACTTGGTAATTATAACAAGTCTTGGCCTGAAACTTACGAAGTAGATGCAGAAACGTATTCTAATATTTGCCAATTCATTTTTACTAGTAAAAGTTTTAGACATGGAACTCAACATGTAGTTCAACTATCATTAGGAAAGAATAATGGTGTAATGTATAAGGGAGTCGAACTCCTTCTCAAGAAGGAAAAAGAATGACTATAAATAGTCGAGCAAGAGTTGAATTAACATTAGAAATTTATATTAGAGATAATTGGTCATCTGATGCAACAGTAGAGCAAATTTATAAGCAGGCTGCTGAGAGTGCTAAAGTTAAATTATATGAGTTATTTAGAAATATAGAAAATAGAATTAATGGTATTGGAGAAATTAAAGTAACAATGATTTTGGTTGATGAGAAGAGATGACTAAAATCTGCATCATAGCCGGAAACTACCAAGAAGCTCTAGCTTTTGCTAAAGCTCAAAATATTCCTAAAGGATGCTGGTTCTATCCTAAAGATGTTAATGAACTTCTATTCACATCCAACTTCTATACTATTGTGACAGGAACGGCTGGTCATAACATTCCTCCTAGTATATTTGAGAAAATATATAACCTAGCACTAGAACGGGGAAAGATTGGAAGAATCTAATATTACAATAGACTTAAATAAAACTGAACTTTATCTCATTATTCAATCACTAGGAGCTAGTCAACCACCAATTGATTTAGAGAATATACAATTTAAATTATATCATAAACTCAAGTTTAAGTTAACTACGATAAATTTGAATGAATTCAAGTGAGCGAATCTTGGGTCAAAGACTTAATTGAAGAAAATCAGAGTGTAGAAACTCCTACAAGTTGGTTGTATTGGAGTTTAATGTTTTGTATCAGTTCAGCAGCCGCAAATGCCTACACGCTTCGCACGCTTAAAGGGAACCTTTTATACTATCCCAATCTTTACATTATTCTTATGGGTGAGTCGGGTCTGGGTAAAGGTTATCCAGTTAATCTCGCTAAGCGATTATTACAGGCGGCAGATATTACTAGAGTTATTGCTGGACGTAGTTCAATACAAGCTATCATTAAAGAAGCAGCAACAACGAGATCAGTAGCAGGAAAAGCAGTAATAACAGATTCAAGAATAGCTATTATAAATGGTGAGCTATCAACGGCTATTATTCAAGACCCTGACTCATTAACTATTTTAACTGACTTATATGATAGAAATTACAATCCAAACTGGACAAATCTTTTAAAGGGTGATGGTGCAGAAAAACTCAAAGACCCATATTTTACTTGTTTGTTTGGTTCTAGCCCCGCTCATTTTTATGATAGTATTCCTCAACCTAATATTGAAGGTGGCTACATTGGTAGAAACTTGGTTATTTATGAAGAGAAAAGATCGAAAGATGTTGATTTACTTGACTCAGAAGAGGAATCAGTTGATGAAGATCATTTTACAAATTACATAATTCCTAAATATGTTCCGCACTTAGTTAAAATAGCAAAGAATAAAGCAAGATTAATACCATCTGAAGCAGCTAGAAAAATATTTAATAGTTGGAGAAAAGAGTGGAGAGATACACAGGCCCAATATAATGATAGGACTGGTTTCGTAAATAGAGTTCCAGATCATGTATTAAAAGTAGCAATGTGTTTATCCCTTGCTAGTTATACTGATTTTGGTATTATAACTGGAGAAGATATTAAAGAAGCAATAGAGAAGATAACATCACTAATCTATGCAAGTCAGAAAGCTGCTGAAGGTGGAGGATTAGATCCTCTAGCTGCACAGACTAAAAGAATTGTTGATATTCTCATTTCAGCTCCTGAGAATCAAATAACTAGAAAGGATCTTTTAGTTCGTGGATATGGAGATTATGATAGTATGGTTTTAGATAAGATCATAGATACATTAATGGAAATGGGATGGATAAAGCGTCAGAAATTAGGTATTGGAAGTAATATGGATTGGCTCTTAATACTTAGTGGAGAACCAAAGGAGTCTCTAATGAGATTCAGAGTTCAGAGGAGAGTCTGATGAACAATTACACACTCACTCAAAAGATGAAAGAACAGTTAGATAAGACATTTACATATCATCCACCCAAGGATGATCAACCTGTTAGCAATAGATATTATACAGAATACTCCACCTTCTAGAGAACAATCATTAGCTATTACTCATCTTGAAGAAGCTATCTTTTATGCAAACGCAGCAATTGCTAGAAACGAGTAAGAGATGACATTCAAAACAACAGTTAAAGATGCAACAACTCGTCAGCCTATTCCATTATGTATAGTAGAAGGTAATAATCAGAATAATGGTAATGGATTTGTGCGTGGAACTGATGGTGAAGGATATGCTGATGTTGACATGAAAGATTCACCAATTGGTGATGATGTTACATTAACAGTACAACATCCTGAGTATGGTAATTTTGTAGGTTATTATAAGATTACAGAAGATAATCAAATACTTAGTATTGAATTAAATCCTAATTTTAGTCGTCCCTCTAAAGATACTGTCCGCTCCTTTAGAGGGTCATTTGGCGGATTAATCATTCCTGAACTTGAATATTCAATTAATGATTCTAAAATTTTATTCACTCCAGGATATGTAGTTGAATCAGATAGTGTTAGAGATAGGATTTGTAAAACCTATCGTGATGCTGGATTGACACACTTTCCAATTAATCTTTACAACGACTCACCTATTTATCATGATTTTTATCCACCTTGGGATGACCTTTTAATTAATATGTATTTAACTGAATTACTAGAAACTGGATTAATTCCAGTAGGTTCAATGTTTTCTGATAATTCTAAAATTGTCAAACCAGTAGTTGACCCTAAGTTAGTTCCGGCTGGATTTACCGGATGGGAGAATCCATGGCCTATTATTAGACCTGCACAAGATTCTGATAATCTCTTTTATGTAGCTAGACAATATTTTGGACCTGACTGTTTAATTTATTGGCATAATCCGAATGGTCAGGGTGCTCCTTATTATAATGCTGTTGATTGGGGATATCCTCCTGGAACTGAATTGAATGCTATTGTATGGAATTATATTGTTAAACAATCAGGTTGTCAAGGATTGCTATTTCAATCTAAGGGATGGAATGAACCAGGATATAATGGAGTACAAACTTCAATAGATCGCCTTAGAGATTTTGTTCCTAGATTTAAACATGGTATTAACGGCTGGCCTCTTTGTGACTTGAATGACTTTGAGGAAACTGTTTACTATATGACTACTATGAATGGTAATCATGCTTTAGGTATGAAGTGGGCACAGGAAATTAGAAATTCTGTTCTTGAATTGAATGGATATTGTAACGGATGAAGAAAGAACGAAGATTCATTACAATTAATGAAGCTGCTGAGATATGTGGAGTGTCTCGTAGAACTGTACATAATTGGATACAAGAAGGATTTCTAGGTGAAATTGTAAGAACTCCAAGTGGAACACCAAGAATAGATAGAATGATTTTACTAACCAAACATAATCGTAGACAAAAATATAAGGAAAATCTTGGATTATAACGAGAATACTATGTCTCGTGAACTTTATTGCTTTAAATGTAAAAAATGGTTTATTCGTAACAAACCAATACCTAACTGTGATATATGTTTTAGCATACTAATAACTTGTATATATAGTATTATTACAGGTGAACGTATTACTGGAAATGAAAAGTTTAAACTAGAACTGATAGATTAAAAGAATGCCGGGATGGTGAAATAGGCAAACACACAGGACTTAAAATCCTGCGGTCGAAAGACCTTGAGAGTTCAATTCTCTCTCCCGGCACTAATGAGGAGAAAAAAATGGGAACAGAACACAGAGGATTTGGATCACCAAACTTTGATAAAGACAAACAAAGAGAAATAGCTGCAAAGGGAGGTAGAGCAGTTCACAAAAAAGGAACTGCTCATGAGTGGAATAAAAAAGAAGCTGCTGAAGCTGGAAGAAAGGGTGGATCTTCTACTAAAGGTAGGTGGAGAGAGTAATGACACTAGAAGAACTATTTGAGAAGTGTCAAAAAATAACTAATGATAAAAGACAAGATTATACTAGCACTTCAACAGCTAATAGGAATGAGAATTTTCATCGCTCTGCTATTATTGTTAGTTGGTTTACTAGAGAACGAGATAAACCATATGCAGCTCTTATAGGCACTAAGCTAGCTCGTCTGGGAAGTCTTCTAAGTAAAGATGGCGAACCTAATTTTGAGTCTATTGAAGATAATTTTGCTGATATTATTAATTATTTCGCTCTATGGCATGAAGATATTTCTACTAAAATACCTGATAGAGATATTCCGCACAAATTTACTGCACAGGATAATAAACCATCATTTTGTTCTATTTGTGATTTACACTATTCATCACATTCAATTAAGGAGCCGAAATGACCTTCTTCAGGCGAATCTACCGTTGGTTTAGATACTATAGACACGATACATATGTGTCATCGGAGTGGCTTCAAGAAATGGAGAATGGGCAAAAGGACTCGGTAATTGTTAATTAAGGATTGAGACTCATTTTTCTAAACTTAAATTTATTCTTACTTTTAACAGTAGGTTCTGGATAATTCTGAACACCCATACCAAATAAACTAATAGTATTAAGACCTACTTGTTCAGCAAATGAGGAATCACTCTCAAATATATCTATTACATCTTGAACAAACATAGGAGCAAAACTATTAGCAATTTCAGGTGTGATATTCTTAGGTTGACCATAACGACTAATATAACCACCCTTTTCAGTAAATTTTCTAGCACTTCCAATTTCGTATGCTAAAGCGGCCATTGGTGATAATTTATTAGCTGTAAAGTTCTCTAATGTCTGAGTTCTACTCTGTGGTTTAGAGTTAGCTTCTCCTGCAATAAATCTAGCTGTTGCTACTACAATCTGCTGAAATCCAGCCCAAGGATCAACGACATTCTCATTGAATCTAGATTTACCAAAATCAGTAGATAGAATATTATAAGATCCTTTACCACCCATTAATTTAGCTAATCCTAGTGTGGTCAAACCGACTGCTGCAATAGCAAACAATGACTTAATAGCTTCTATTTTAGCAAATTTATCTAAACTCCTATAATATTTAGGATTTAACATAGAGAGACGAGAACTTAAAAGTCGAGGACTCCAAATGACAGTATTTAGACTCTTAGATACTTTTTCTAATTGTCCTAAACCACCTCGACCTGTAGAAACATTAATATATTTAGCAAGGTCCTTAGTTGCTTTAGTAGGAACAATTGATTTTCCACCTTCAGCATCTTCAGCTAATGTAAAGACTTCATTTCCTGCATCTCTAGCATTATTAACTAAATTCTTAAATGTCTTAAATCTTAATTCATTGAGAAAGCCGACATATGCTCTTTCACTAGCTTCTACTATCCATCTAACAGGAGGAAGTAATCTACCAATTTCAGGAATATAGCTATTAAGGAATGCTTCTTCTCCCTTAATAAGATCATTTGGTTTAGCAATAAATAGACCAGCATCTCTACTAACTAAATAATATGGATCATGTTCAATAGTACTCATAACAGTATTAAAAGCTTCTTTATTAGCCATAAATTTAAACATATTAGCAAAAGATTCTCTCCACTCAGGTCTATGAATTAATCCAATCCCCTGTCGTAGTGGAGCAGAAAGATCTAGTGAGCTACGAAGAGATTTCATAGTATTAGCTACTTTTCCTAGTTTGATGCCAACAGCTCCGATACCACCGTGCATCTCAATAACTCTCTCACCAAATCCACCACCAAATACATCATTTAATATTCTTAACTCATTATTTTGTGGAACTCCCTCTCCATTGAGAATCTTGAATAATCCAGTATATCCACGAGCTTTTTCACCAGTTGTAATATTAGCTCCCTTAACAGCCGTAAATAGAGTATCAATTTCTTCTTCACTCATTACACCTTCGAGACCGCTAAAATCTACCTTTTCATATTCACCTTTTAATTTCCCTAGACTTTTACCTGCACCAGCAGCTCCTTCAGTCTTAACACCTTCAAATGCAGCAAAGCGTCTAGCTCTTTCCTGCTTATATAAAGAAGCTTGTTCTTCATTTAGAATCCTAGCTTCACCGATAGCATTTAATAATTTTTCTACTGCTTCTGAGGGAGTAGCTCGTTTTCTAGTTGGTTTACCACGCTTAGGAATGGCTCCCTTTCCTCCAATGTCAGATCCTGAGCCAATTCCCGTTCCACTAAGAAGGTCTTCTGTAGTTTCTGTTCTCCCCCTAGAGTCTTCATAGATTGATAATACTTCCTGAATTTCTGAATTGTAGATTCCGGTATTTGGGTCTGCAATTGATTTGAGGATATTGTCTTGTGCTTCGACTGACCTTCTTGCTCCGAATTTAGCATAAATGTCTCCAAGTCGAATTGTAAAATCCTCATTATGACCCATTCTACCAGAAGGATCAACGTGAGCTAATTCGTGTAAAATAGTATGTAGAATATTAGCAGAAGCTTCATCAGAACTCATTTTATTAATAGAATTGAATGGATTAATCAAAATCGCAGATTTATATGAACTCCATTCTGTTTTAGGATTGGGAATATGAACTCCATGAAGTTTTTCGCTAAATATAATACCAATCTTTTCCAATCTATTTTTCCATACATTAGTTCCAGCTACATTCATAGCTTCATCTAAAGTTTCAGCAATTGTTTTAGCTAAAGTTAGAAATGCTGGATTAGTTGTAATCTGCTTCATTTCATCAGGAGTAATTTGACCTTTAGGATCATAAATGGCAATTTTACGTCCAAACGTATAAGGAAATTCTCCTCCACCAACATTAATTTCTAACATTCCATTATATAGTCTCTTTAATTCATCAATACGTTTTCCAACACTTGGTGTAACAACATTATCTTGTATATACTGTTGAACTTGTTTTTGTACAGTTCCTCTTAATTCTTCTCTATTAGCAGTAAATGGATAATCACTATGACCTTCTGGAACTTTAGGTCTGATATCTACAATAATATCAGATGGAACACCAGGAACTTCTCCTTGAAGATACATAATTTTAGTTCTTTGAAACATTCCATTATTTGATAAATGTAGACTTATATGGGATTGAGTTCCACTTTTAGTTCCTTCTGGAAGAATTAACTCAGTTCTAGCTGATGGATTATTTAATTTAACTAAACTAGTTCCTGTTCCTCTTTTAGAAGTAGTGAGAATTTCTTCTATATTTTTTACTTCAGATGAATGTCTTGTACCAGTTCTAATATTAGCTGCTAAACCATGTGAGTGTTTAGATAAATTTTCAACAAATTGTCTTGCTTCATAAAAATCAGAGTCTTGTGGAATTTTAACTTTTACAGATGTTCCAGTTTGAATTTTAGTAGAATCATCTGGAACTATAACTCTCTGTTTAATATCTACACCTTCTAATAATTCATCAGGAGTTCCAGAGAAAGAACTTTCTATAATTTGACCACTCTTAGGATCTTTAGCAATACTTACTACTTCTACTTTCTCACCACCTAATAATGGAGCAGCTTTCGCCAAACCAAATCCACCAGCAGCTTCTACATCTTCTCTCTTACCAGAAGCTCCTAAATCAGTAAAAACTGTCTCAAGTTCTTTCCTAGTTAAACCTTTACCATTATCAGTAACATGAATAGTATTATCAACTCTATCAAATATAACATCAATTTTGCCTTCAGAACCTAGATGTCGAACTGCATCAATAGAGTTCTGTAATAACTCTTTAGTTGCAATAGGAGCAATATCACCTTTGTAAAGACTAGTTCCTAGAACTTTACCAAGAGATTTTACATCAGCTCCGATAGCTATTTTTCCACTCTCAGTACGAGCGGCTTGAGGCTCGAATATATCAATAGGCTCACCACTAGCTTCTCGAATTGATTGAGCAAATTCCTCTTTAGACTTTAATTGTTTATTAAATTCATCTGCGAATTCTGTACTTTGTTTAGGTTGTTCTTCTCCATAAATATCACGTTCAGCAGTTTTACCTAAAAAACGCTCTGGTGGTTCTACTGGAAAATCTAAAACTTTAGAGAACTGAGGTTCTTCAGTAACATTAGCAGGCTCAAAAGGATTAGCAAAACTAGGTTTTCTAGGTTCTAGTTCTCTAGTAACTTCCTGTTCAGCAGTAGAACCAGCTAATTCACCTAAATCAATAGCTTCTTCAGCAGGATATCTAGTAGGCTCCAAATCTCTGATAGGTTCTCTAATGGGAGTTCCCATTTCAGCAGGAAGCTCTCGTCCCATATTAAACTTCTCTACAGCATTTCTAAATAAGTCTTCTTCACTCATTCCTGAAATAGGTGGTTCAGTAGGTCTATTAAAATTAAAGATATCTTCACTACCTACAGGAACCATGTCTGGAGGAACCGTTTGCGCTCTACGAATAGGAAGATCTGAAGTTGGAACATTCAAATCTTCTACTCCAGAAGGCTCATTAGCTCTATAAGGAATTTCTTGACTCCTACGAATAGGAGGAAGTTCACCTCTAGGAGAAGGAGGAATATCTTCACTTCTAAAAGGAACGTCAATTACATTAGGATCGTGAATAGCTCTCTGAGCACCTACGCTTCTAGGATCTAATCCAGTAGCGAAAATATCACCTAATGCCTTGGTAATGGCTCCAGCAATTAATCTTCCAGTTCCTTCAGAACCAGTAATCTTTTGAGATAGCCAATCAGTAGCTTTACCAATTCCAGGAATCTCCATTAATCCTGGTCCTAAAGCCTGTTGTTCTTCACCTTCTTGAACTTGTTTATAAGGAGTTCCAAAGATATCTTTACCTCGAAGTCTCTTATTAATAGATTCAACATCTTCTCTAGTATATTTATGTGGTTCTGATCCAGATATTAACTTTTCAGCAAAAGACTTAATTTTGGGATGTTCTTCGGCAAATCCACTAACAGTATCAGAAAATCTCTTTAATAAACTAGGCTTCTCTATTTCTGAAGAAATAGATTTTTCAATCTCAGGAATTCCAGAAACTTTCTTAGCCTCACTAATAATCCTATCAACTTCAGGATTCTCTACTTTTAATGCTTTGGGAGCTTCCTTTGGTGTAACTAAATCTTTATATTCAGGATATTTAGACACAACTTTCTGTTCTAATTCATCATCATCCAAGTCATCATATTCACCTGGATACTTAGAACGAATAAGACCAGCAAGTTGTGCCATTATCGAATTCCTAAAGAATCGCCTGGTTTCTTAGAACCTTTTTTAGTAGTTACAACTTTTTTAGTTCCTTCAGGATTTGCTTCACTTTCTTGAACAACATTACTAGATTGATCTCGTCTAGCTAAAATATCATCAATTTGAGCTTGGTGCATTCTTCTAGTTTCTTCTAATTGTGTATCTTTTCTAGAAATATCTAATGCGTGTCTAGCAGTAGTAGCTTCCTGTTGAGCACGTTGAAGTTCTATTCTTGCATTAGAATCATTAGCTCTTTGATTGAGTTGATCTTGTGCAAGAGCTAATCTTTTATTAGCTTCATCAAATTTACGTTCCATATTAGCTTGTTTAGTATCAAAAATCTGTTGAT